>OIWM01001066.1_pt1 | contig 29336 bp, 20 predicted proteins | sample 1587451 | NCBI WGS metagenome assembly OIWM01 (sample SAMEA3888907, study PRJEB22519) | human gut metagenome | biome: human gut; feature: human-associated habitat; material: faeces | place: Denmark | collected 2011
CGGCTGCGCTGATGAGCAGGCCGATCGCACCTGTGACCGGGAATGCAAAGGACAAGAACCAGTGCCCGCCGGTGGCAAAGTTGATATAGAGCAGGTACAGTCCCACCGCGATGAAATCGACCGGCACAAATATGACGGGATTGGGCCGCCGGAACCACATGGGCAGCAGGATAACGACATACAGCAGCGCAATCGCTCCCGCCGCATAGCCGGACCAGACAAGCGTTCCGTTGATGCGCCAGTCGCACAGCAGACACAAAAGTGCGGGCAGAAGCGCCGCGATGGTCAGCACGAACAGGACGCCGGAACGGTTCACGTCCTCGGGCCGGATGCGTTTGTCCGGCGGAAAGGGCGGCTCGGAAAGATTGCGCGGAATATCAGGATGGAACACCGGCGTCCCGCACAGAGGACATTTTTTCTCGCTGTCAGCGAGTTCAACGCCGCATTTGACACAATACATGTTTCACAGCCTCCTATTCATGCCCAACGCTGGTTGCTCTCGACCTTGACGGGCAGCCCCAGCGTGTGCAGCACACGGTAAAAATGAGATTCCAGCTCCGGCTCGCGGATGTTCCGGATCATGTTGATATACATGGTGCCGTTCCAGCTGACGACGCCGCAGTTGTGCGGAGCTTTGGCCTGCACGCCGATGATGAAGTCCATCCGCGCAACATACGGAGCCATTTCCTCCGGCAGTCTGACAAGACCGAGGTTGGACAGGCACAGGCAGGATTTGCACTCGCCGACCAGATCGAACACGGCTTTCATGGCGATATTTTTCACGAACAGCGGCATGACGCGCAGCACAGCGGAGCGTTCGCTCGCCACGTTCGTCGCGATCTTCGCCGCCATCATCCGGGGATCGTTTTCCAGACCCATCCGGTAATGAACGATCCGGCAGATCTCCGCAAGAGAATAGTCGCCCAGGCGCGGATCGATCTCCGGCGTGACATAGGACGCAAAGTTCCGCATCGTCCGGCTCGGGAACAGGCCGCGCAGATTGACCGGCAGCAGGACCTTGACAGGCTTGCGCCGCATACGGCGCGGAACCTTTTCATTCTGCAGGTCGCTGATGGCCTTCATCATGACGGCGGCAATGAACTCTGTCACGCTGACGCCGAATTCCTTCGCCTTTTCCTTGACAGCGGGGACGGGCAGCATGAGCGTGGTGAGGTTCAAAAAGCCGTCCGGCTCCGGCGTTCCGCTCATGTGGTAGGCGGTCTGCTCGGCGCGGCTGGCGGTGATGTCGCCCGCGTAGCGCAGGAAGCTGTCCTCCAGCTCCTCCGGGTCAGGATCCTCCAAGCGGCCCAAAACGCCGTTTTCGGCAGGGATATTGATCTTGTATTTCTGGCACAGGTATTCCGCAACCAGCGTTTTGAGGAAGATCAGACCGCCCGTGCCGTCCGTGACTGCGTGGAAGAACTCTACGGCGATGCGGCTGCCGTAGACCAGCACACGGAAGGCGCATTTGCGCACGTCGTCAAACGGGACATGGACAAGCGGATAACTTTTATCCTCTTCGATGGCAGGGGCTTTCGTGATCTCCTCGAGATAGTACCAGAACACACCTCGGCGCAGCCGGACAGCGATGGACGGAAAACGCCGCACTGTCACATCCAGTGCCGCGCGCAGCACGCCCAAATCGACGTCTTCCGTCAGCGTGGCAGACAGGCGGAAATAATTCGTCCAGTTCCGGCGCTTTGCCGCCGGGTATATTTTCGCGGCGTTGTCCAGCCGCATCCAGCGCAGCTTGCGAACCGGAGAGAGCACGCGCGTCATAAACCGCCCGATTGTATCAAAATCGGACATGTTTTCATTCAGATAATACAGCACATATGCGTGCCAGCGCTCCGGCGCAATAACGATCTGGCTCTTGCAGCCGGAATCGAGCAGCTTTTTATGGAGCATCCGCGTATCGTCGAGCATGACCTCGTCCCCGCCGACGAACAGCAGCGACGGCGGCAGGCCCGTCAGATCGCCGAACAGCGGCGAGCAGAGGGGATCTTTCGGGTCGTCGGTATAGCAGGCGGCATAGAATTGCAGCAGCTCCGGCGTCATGGAGGGGTCGATGTCGCGGTTGTCGATATAGGACTGGCCTGAGCCGGTCAGGTCAGTCCACGGCGAAATGCCGATCAGGCCGCACGGAAGCGGCAGGCGCAGCTCCTTAAGGCGCAGGCAGAGGGCGTAAATGAGTCCGCCGCCAGCGGACTCGCCGCAGAGCAGGATCTGGCTGGCGGGATAGCCCTTGGAGAGCAGATACTGATAGCTCACGACCGCGTCGTCCAGCGCAGCCGGAAAGCGGTCCTCCGGGGCCAGACGGTAGGCTGCGCAGAACACGCGCACACCGCACTCGTCTGAAAGCGTGGCCGCGAAGCCCTTGGCATAGTCCAGATTGCCGCAGGTGTAGCCGCCGCCGTGCAGATAGAGCACGACGCCCTGCCGCCGCTCGTCCTTGGGCATGATCCACGCGCCCTGAAACGGGCCGAAGTCATGGTCGCGGACGATCACATCGCGCCGGTGGATGGCCTCCATCAGCTCGCCGAGCTTGTCCTGTCCCTTCCGGGTGATCTCCAGAGAGCAGTTGGCGACAAAGGGTTTAAAGAAATTGAGCTGTGCGCGCACCAGCTTCGCAGGCAGACCCATAGATACCGTTCCTTTCAGAAAAGCGTTTCAATCAATTTGTATAGTATAGCATTGACCGGAATTTTTGTAAATACACGAAACCGCGCCGGAAGGGATTTTCCTTCCGGCGCGGTTAAAATCTTGAAGCAGGCCGTCAGCCGTTCAGCTGGACGGTTTTTCCGGCTGCTGCGGGGGCGTTTTTCGCGTCCAGAACGAACAGCTTTGCCTGCGCGGCGTTGGAATCGATCTGGAAGGTCAGGCTGTTGATTTTCCCGGACTCGAGCGGCTGGATCACCGTGCGCAGCAGCCGTCCGTCCGCCGCGTAGAACGCACAGATGGCGCGCGCACCGTCCTGTATGCAGGCGATCTCTGCAGTGACAGCGGTTCCGGTGCGCTGGGCTGAGAGAATTTCGGTCGAAGTGAGCAAGACCGGGACGGAATCGGTGTTGTTCAGCATGTTCGGCTCGTCCTGCTGGAGTCTGACCGTGGCCGTCACGTCCTCGCCGTAAAGGGTGGCGAAGGAATCAGGCTCGTATTCGGCGATGACTGTGCCGCCGTACGTAAGGTTCTGGAAGGTGCGTTCGGCAAGCGTCTGGCCGTCGGGGCCGGTAAACAGGACGCTGCCGCTGGCCGGTTCCAGACTGCGGTTGACGACGACGGCCTGCAGGAATTTGCGGCTGCCGATCTGGAGCAGCGCAAGCTCGACCTCCGCGTCTGCGCTGCCGACAGTGCAGTCCGCAGTGTTGTCCTCCGGCGTATAATCGTCCTGTCCAGGCTCCTGCACATCAAATGTTACCGTCTGCTTCTCCGACGGGCAGGTGATATTGACGGTGAATTCCGCGCTTTCGCCCGGCAGGAGATTGCAGTCCTGCGCCGTGTTCACGCCGTTTGCGGTGAGCGTGAGACTGCTGACCGTGTGGTCGCCGGAGTTGGTGACGGTGAACGTAACGGGAAGCGTTTCGCCCGGAACAAGCGCGTCGGCGTCAAAGCTGACGTCGGAGAGCTTCAGGTCGCTGACGGGCAGGATCTGCGTCCAGACGAGATCTTTTGTGTCGTCTACATCATCCGCGGTGATCGTCACGGTCGTGTGCATACCGAGAGCGTAGGTCTTACCGTTCAGCTCTGCGGCGTTCAGGTTTTCCAGATACTGCTCGTCGCCGATCAAGAGGATCGGTGCACTCCAATGGTCGTTTACAGCGTCATAATGCAGCGCGGCCAGATTGGCGTTTGCGCCGTTGGACTGGTTAAAATAGATGCTGTCGCCGACGATCACGAAGTCGCGGCCCAGGCCTTCGACCGGGACTGTGTTCCCCGCTTCGTCGTGCAGCGCGCCGTCGGCATTCCAGATAAAGGAGTCCGCCGTCGTGCCGGGCAGTCTGCCGTATACGGCCCGGCCGGTCACGTTCTCGGCCAGCAGTCGGCTGCCGCAATAGAGCTTGCCGTCAGAGGTATAGGCGACGGCGGGCGCGCCTTTCTGTGCGCCGATGCAGATAGAGCCAACGCCTGCGGCGTCCGCCGCCTTATGCGCGACAAGCCATGCGCCGCCGCGATATTCCGCTGTATAGACCGCGCTGGCGGCGGGGTTCACAACGCTTTCTTCATCCGTGACCGCGGATTCGGCCCACGCGAGGACGGGCGTTCTGTTCACGCAGGAGAGCGCGGGCAGGCGCATATAGTTGTCAGACTGATAGACCTTCTGCTCGGTGAACGCGAGCGTGTTTTTGTCGACCGTGCCGACCACGATATTCTGGTGCTCGGCATAGGCGATGAGGGAATTACCCGGCTCCTGCGTCGTGCGGGCATAGGCAAGCCAGAGATTTCCGGCTGCGTCCGTGCAGAGCTGCGGCGCGTCGTCCAGAATCGCGGCCGCGTCAACGCGCACAGGTTCCGACCAGCTGTTCCCGTCAAACTTCGTCAGTGCGATATACCGCGCACCGGTTTTCGCGTCCGCGCGCACAAATGCCGCGTAGAGCGCGGTCCCGTCCGAGACCATGACGGGCTGGGCGTTGCGGTATGTATTTTTCAGCAGCGTCTGATACGCCGTCTTCATCTGCACATCGCGCAGCAGGCCGTAGGTCTGCACGGGGGCTGGAGCCCAGCCGGACTCTGCCGCAAGATAGCCGAGGTCGGACGGGGTGAGGTCCGCAGCTGTGAAGTCTTCATTCCACGCCGCACCGCCGGACATCAAGGACTGTGCGTTTACGGTATTTGCGGTGTACAGGTGCCAGGTCTGGTGGGCGAAGGCTTTTTTTGCTTCAAGCGGGCCCAGATATCCTTTAACACCAAGCTCACCGGTTAGATCAACTGTTTGCAGGCCGCTGTTTGTTCCGAAGATGTTCCATTTTGCACCCAGATCAGCCGCTCCATAAACGCCTACGCCAACAAGCTTGCCGACTCCAATGCCGGCAAACGGACTCAGCTTGATTGACGGATTCAGCATAATGTTTCCATTCCAGACCCCTGTATCAAACCGATAGCTGATTGAGCCACCTGTTTGCAGCGAGATTTTTGCGTTAACCTGCACTGTAACCGGAATAAACCATACAAATGTGTTGTATACAAAATCAACAGCTTTTGTCTCTATAATGACCAGAAGATATCCGGAAGCCGTCTTGCTTCCGATCTTTGCCTCTGCATATCCGCAGACCGTAACATCCCATTTTTTGAAAAATTCCGCCTTACATTCCTCTTTTGCAAAGCTTTTAAGCTTTTCTATATCCGATCTTTTCAGCGCATTCAGATAGCTGCCTGTTCTCTCGATCAATTTTTTGTACTCTTGTATCTGCTGGTCTTTTGGTTTATTTTCAGTCGGCTTCAAATTGATCCCGAGCTGTATTTTATCACCTGATGTCGTATAAAGAATCGGCACGCTAAAGGGAAGTTCGAAATTGACTGTGCTGCCGCCGAAATACGGAATATCTTCGCCCACAACGCAGCTGATTTTCTTTCCCTTGAGCTCAAATTTGAAATCGTCGACCCCGGCATTGACGGAATTCTCCGCAAACTGCAGATTGATATGCGTGTCAACTGCTTTTCCCGCCGTGTCTGTCACGCGGACGAAGCAGCCACCACCCTCTGTGAAATCTCTGACATCGAGATTCCGAAAATTTCCGTCAACAGATTCCGCGATCTTCTTCGTGTTCTGGCAGACCGCATATCCCGCCACATTCGACGTATCCGTAGCCGTGCAGGACAGATCAAAATACTCCGAGTTCAGATCCCCGACCCAAACTCCATCGTTGCGCAAGTTCAGAACCTTTGTCTGCGTCAGCAGATCGCAGCTGCCAATCCGCGCTGCTCTCAGCTTCAGCCCGCCGGAGCTTTCGGGATACAGGATCACCTGCTCGAAGCGCGTATCTCTCTTCTTCCAGTTGGTTCCTGCGTTTGTCCAGGTAAGATATCCGGTCTTGGAAACGGTAATAACAGGGTTCCCGCCAGTAAAAGCGTCAAAGAACACAGTTCCGTCCGCGCCGGTAGTTGCGGACGCCGAATTCCATGTCACCTTTGCGCCGCTGATGGGCATGCCGTTTTCATCGATGGCCTGTATGCAGTATTTCCCGGACGGAACCGCAATTTTTGTCTTCGCAGTGATGGTTTGAGATGATTCTTTATCAAGAAACAAATCATATATAGCATAAGAAGTTCCGCCAGATGTTGTTATGTTATCTTTAACAAGTACCTTTAGTTCATCTACGCCTGATACATCAACCGAGAAGTTAAATTGATTACTGGACGGAATCATACGAAAAGAATACAACAAATCGTTACCGCTATAAAAATATACCGTAACATCATATTTATCTGTATTATAACTCTTAATGATGCCACTTTTTCCTGTCAACATTTGATATTGTCCATCAAGTTTGAAGGTGCGATACGCCCAACTGATATTGTCGCCAAAATTCCAACGGGCAATCCACACCTCAAACCCATTCTGGAACGCTGTACCATCAACGCCAACATTACCATTTCTTTTTGTGTTGTTCTCATAGCCTAATGGATGATATCCGGTAAATGCAGCAGCGTCAAGTCTATAAACACGGGCATCTCCCATGTTTCCTGTATAGTGATCTTCATCGACACATTCCAAGTCAGCTAGGCATACCCTTTGGCTTGACTCAGTAAGGCTAATTGACGCATTGGGCTGTGCTTTCAGTCTACTAACCTCGGAGTCCAGCGTCCAAGAGAGGTTTGTGCCGTCGCCCTCGCCGCCGCAATAGCCGGAGGCGACGATATCCGCCGCAAAGATCTCGGCTGTCAACGCGGCCAGCATGCACAGGGCGAGTGCAAGGGCGGTGAGGCGGCGGAATCCAGACTGCTTTTTCATGATAACTCCCTCTTTCTTCTCGTTTTTAGCAAATACTACCTGAACTTATTGTACATTGGAAATGCCCTCTTTGCAACGGGTTTGCAGAAAAAAATGGAGAAAATCGATGAGGATTTTCTCCGCTTAAGCATATCAAAGCATTCAGATTTTTATGGATCAGTGTGGATTACGCAGAATGCGCTGTTTTTTACGGGAATCTGCGGGCGGACAGAGTCGTCCGCCCCTACAAGGAAGCGGGAAGGCGCATCCGAATCCGCCGGGCTTACAGCGAAAAATCCGCGTCGTCGTGGGTGTGTTTGGGGGCGGCGGGGCGGCCGGGGATGCGGCGGAGGGGGTCGTAGCGGAAGCGGCGGCAGCGGTGGTCGCTGGGGACGATGCCGCAGAACTGGCAGACCATCGTTTCATCGTCAATTTTCCCCGCGAACTGGCAATAGGTACAGTAGCGGTCGATCTTCTTTCGGAACAGCATGGGGCAGCAGCCTTTCTTTGATGTTTGCCCCCATTATACACGCTTTCCGTGCAAATTGCTATGGTACTTTTTGCGAAAAAGCAGCAGGCTCACCGAGCACAGCAGCAAAGACGCCGCTCCCGCCGTTTCCGGGCCTTGCGTGCCGGAAAAGGCGGCGGCGGGCCAGCTTTCCGCGTGCAGCAGCGGCGCGGCGATGAGCGTAAGCGTGCAGGAAAGCACGGCCTGAAGCGCCTTGCACGGCAGGAGCAGCCTCCCGGTCAGGCCGTGCTCCTGCACGGCGGCGCGGCTCTGCGCCAGAACGCTTACGCCGCCGAAGGACAAAAGCGCCGACGCGATGCACAGCTTCCATTGAAGCGCAAGCGCGCAGTCCGCCAGCGCCGCGCAGCCCGCGGACAGCTCCAGCGATCCGAGAACCAGCGGCAGCGCCTCCGGCGGCAGAAAGCGGCCCGCGGCAAGCAGAAAATAGCAGGAGAGCACGGAAAAAACCGTGATAAACATACAGATCTGGATCGCGCTCATCCCCGCGCGGCGCACCGATTCGGAAAAGGCTGCGGCAAAGGATTCCGGCTGCGGCGGCTTCGCGACGGCTTTGGCGGGCGCGTACTGTTTTTTCGCAGTCAGACGGCAGACGAGCACGGCGGAGACGATCTGCACCGCGTACAAAAATGCGCCTGCCGCCGCGCTTTTGAAGACCGCGCCGCCGAGTACGCCGAAGATGAACGACGGCCCCGCCTGATTGCAGACGGCAAGCGCGCGCTCCGCGTTCGCTCCGGACAGCTCCCCTCGCGCGTAAAGCGTACCAGCCGCCTGCGCGCCGGCCGGATAGCCGCCGAGAAGCCCCAGCAGAAACGCGCTGCCCGCTGCGGGCGGCAGGCGCAGGAGCTTTGCCGCCGCGCCTCCGAACCGCGCGGAGAGCCGTGCGGAATAGCCAAGCAGCAGGAACAGATTGCTGCACACAAAAAACGGAAACAGCGACGGCAGGATCACCCGCCCGCAGAGCGTGAGCGCGCTGCGCACGCCATCCGCTGCAGCCTGCGGCAGCGCGATGAGCAGAACGAACGCCGCAAGAAGCGCAAGCGCCTGGAATAGCTTTTTCATGCCTCTCCCCTCCTCTGGATAAAAACCTATGCAGCGGTGGAAAGAATTAGTCTTTTGGGCATAAGCATATAGCAAACGAAAAACAGGAGGCGCTGCTGGTTGAAAAAACTGCGTTCGTATCTGGCCGCTGCATCTGTGCGGCTGGGGCTGCCGATGGATATTGCCGCGGGGCTGCCGCATCTGGAGGTCAACGGGTTCCGGGAGTGCTCGGTCGACCGACACACCGGGATTCTGGAATATAACCGGGAGCGGATCGTGATCGGGCTGAACATCGGGAGCCTGACCGTCGTGGGAAGCGGGCTGGAGATCCGGCAGATGCACCGGGAACGGCTGACGATCATCGGGCAGATCGACTGTCTGACCTACGGTGAGGGAGGTCTGCGCGGATGTGGCGGGTGATCTGGTTTTTTCTCGGCGTGTCTCGGCTGTCCATCACGGGAGCAAGCCCGGAATGGTGTATGCAGCGGCTGGCAAAGGCGCGCATCGCATTCCATTTCTGCGCAAAACCGGACGACTTTACCGCCGAGGTCTGGATTCTGCGACGGGACGAGGCGCGCGCGGCGCAGCTCGTGCGCATGGGCGGGTGCGACTGTGCGGTCATAGAGCGCGGCGGCTTTTCCACCGTGTTCGGCGGGCTGCGGAAGCGGCCCGCGCTGCTTATTCTGCTGGCAGCGGCTATCGCAGCGGGGATCGTTGTGCCGAAATATGTCTTTTTCTACGAAGTCGAGGGAAACGAGGCTGTCCCGAGCGCGCAGATCCTGCGGGAGCTGCGGGAGCTTGGCGTGGGGTTCGGGACATATGGGCCGTCGATCAAGCCGCAGGAGCTGAAGAACCAGATGCTGCTTCGCATTCCGAAGCTGCAGTGGCTGACGGTGCAGCAGAGCGGTATGTGTGCGCGCGTGGTCGTGCGGGAACGGCCAGACAAGGCTCCGGTGCTCGACCGAAAAGTGCCGACAGATGTAATCGCCTCGCGTGCGGGCGTCTTAACGCGCGTGGAGGCTGTGGCCGGGAACTGTCTCTGCGCGCCGGGGCAGGCTGTTGCGGGCGGAGAGCTGCTGGTATCGGCGTACACAGACTTTGGGTTTAAAACGCAGGTGACAGCGGCGCGGGCGGAGATCTACGCCGAGACGGTCCGGCAGGCCGTGTGCGTCCTACCGGAGGCGGAGCAGATCAAGACGAACCGCACGGCTCCGCGCTATGCGGTCAGTCTGCTTGTCGGACGGCGGCGCATTTCGCTTTTCGGCGCGGACGTACCGGAAGGATTTTACGAAAAAGAGACAAAAACGCGGGTTCTGACGCTCCCCGGCGGGTTTTCTTTGCCTTTGGGGATTGCAATTACAAGAATTTGTGAGTATGATACAAGAGAAGAAACATTGCGGGCGCAGGACGCGGAAGGCAGGCTTCTGGAGCTGGTGCAGGCGGATGCCATGCGTGATATGATCGCCGGAAGCATCAGGAGCAGCTCTGTCCGGACGGAGCAGTCCGGCGGGTGTATCCGGCTGTTTGCCAGTCTGCGGTGCGAGGAAATGATCGCGCGTATGCGGCCCGCAAGCCTAAAGGAAGCGATTGAATGACAGAACGAACCATCAATGCAGAACGTGTCGAGCAGCTGATCGACGTTTTCGGCTCCTTCGACGAAAATGTGCGCCGGATCGAAGATGCCTTCGGCGTCAAGATCACGAACCGCAACAACGAGCTGAAGGTCACGGGCGACGAGGAGGCTGCCGACAAGGGGTGCCGCGCAATTGAAGCGCTGCTGGCGCTGTCAGCCAAGGGCGAGGAGATCGACGAGCAGAAGGTGCGCTATCTCATCAATCTCGTCAACACCGGAAACGAGGATCAGGTCAGCAAAATGGCCAAGGACGTCGTCTGCGTGACGGCCAAGGGGCGGCCCGTCAAGGCCAAGACCATCGGCCAGCAGAATTATCTCAAGGCCATTGAGAAAAACACCATCACCATTGGCGTCGGCCCCGCCGGTACGGGTAAGACATATCTGGCTGTGGCGGAGGCAGTCGCGGCGTTCCGCGCAAAAACCGTCAACCGCATTATTCTGACGCGGCCCGCCGTGGAGGCTGGCGAACGGCTTGGCTTCCTGCCGGGCGATCTGCAGAACAAGGTAGACCCCTATCTGCGGCCATTATATGACGCGCTGTTCGATATGCTGGGGCCGGAGACGTATGGAAAGTATCTTGAGCGCGGAAATATCGAGGTCGCGCCGCTGGCCTATATGCGCGGGCGGACGCTGGACGACAGCTTTATCATTCTTGACGAGGCGCAGAACACCACGCGGGAGCAGATGAAAATGTTCCTGACGCGCCTCGGCTTCGGCTCGAAGATCGTCATTACCGGCGATATTACGCAGATCGATCTGCCGGGCGACAAGGTCAGCGGTCTGAAGGAGGCTATCCGGGTGCTGGACGGGGTCGAGGATATCCAGATCTGCCGTCTGACGCCGGCGGACGTGGTGCGGCACGTGCTGGTGCAGCGCATCGTTGCGGCCTATGACAAATATGAAAAGAACCGGCTGCCGGACGAACGCGCCCGGACATTTACAAAGAAGCCGGACTGGAAGAGGGAAAAGAAATGAAGCATCGCATTGTCATCCGCTGCGAGGGCCGCAGTCTGCGCGATTTCGCGCTCAAGCAGCAGATCTCCAAATGTATCACCGCCGCGCTGGCCCATCAGGGCGTCAACACCCCATGTGAGATCAACGTCCTTGTGACGGACGACGAGGGCATCCGCGCCATCAACAACGCATACCGCAAGATTGACAAGGCGACGGACGTGCTGTCGTTCCCGATGTTTGAGCTGACGGCGGGGCAGCTCCCCGCGTCGTGGGAAGCATATAAAGACCCGGACACCGGGCTTGTGCCGCTGGGCGACATGGCCATCAGTCTCGAACGGGCCAGACAGCAGGCCGCTGAGTTCGGCCACAGCGCCCGGCGCGAGGTCGGGTATCTGACCATCCACTCCATTCTGCATCTGCTGGGCTACGACCATGTGGACGAAGGGCCGATGAAAAAGCAGATGCGTGCCGCCGAAGAGGCCATTCTGGCCGAAATTGAACTGCCGAGATAATTTCCAGATAAGGAGAAGCATATGAACACAAAAACCGCGATGATCACCATCGCAGGCCGCCCGAACGTTGGCAAGTCCACGCTTGCAAACGCGCTCGTGGGTGAGAAAATCGCAATTGTTTCGCATAAGCCGCAGACCACGCGCAACCGCATCTGCGCCATCGTCGACCGCGGCGATACGCAGCTGGTGTTTATCGACACGCCGGGCTTCCATAGGCCGCGCACAAAGCTGGGCGATTATATGGTCAACATCGTCAATCAATCCGTGGCCGACGTCGACGCCGTCATTCTGCTGGTTGAGCCGATCGCAAACGTCGGCCCGCAGGAGCAGGAGCTGATTGAGAAGATCAGGGAAGCAAAGGTTCCAGCCATTCTGGTCATCAACAAGATCGATACCGTGGAAAAGGAAACGCTGCTGCCGGTCATCGCGGCCTATAAAGACCTGCTGGACTTTACAGACGTCATTCCCATCAGCGCAAAGTGGCACGACGGGCTGGACAGCCTGATGCAGGTCTGCGAGGGCTTTGCACAGCCGGGGCCGTTCATGTTCCCGGAGGGCATTTCGACCGATATGCCTGAAAAGCAGGTCATGGCCGAGATCATCCGCGAAAAGCTGCTGTGGAACCTCGAAAAGGAAATTCCGCACGGCACGGCGGTCGAGATTACAAAATTCTCCGAGCGCGACGACGGCATCATTGATCTGGACGCGACGATCTACTGTGAAAAGGCCAGCCACAAGGGCATTATCATCGGCAAGAACGGCCAGATGCTCAAGAAGATCAGCTCGGATGCACGCAAGGACTGCGAACGCTTCATGGGCACGAAGGTCTTTTTGCAGACCTGGGTACGCGTCAAGGAAAACTGGCGCGACAGCGATTTCATGATCTCGAATTTCGGCTACCATAAGGATTGACGAAAACAACAGGCGCTCCGCAGAAATCGGAGCGCCTGTTGTTTGCTTATCGGCCGGATAATTCGACGGCGTGGCGGATGAAGGAGAGGGGCGGGACCCTCTTGGGGAGCTTCGCGCGGAAGCGCATCTGCGGCGTGCGGGGTTCGAGGAGCGGAACGCCGTCCAGATCCTCCATCGGCGTCACCTGCCATGAAAACAGGCGCAGATCCGGGCCGACGACCTCGACGGTATCCCCTGCCGCAAATTTGTTGCGCAGGCTGAGGACCGCGTTTCCCTCCGCGTCGCATTTCTCAACGACGGCACAAATCTGCCACTCGCGCAGATAGCGGGAGTTCTCCGTAAACTGGCCGGGCTGGCCGTAGTAAAAGCCGGTAGAATAATGGCGGTGCGAGACGTGCTCGACCTCGTCGCGCCAGATCCTGTCCGGTGTGCGGCCTGCCCACACGTCGTCGAGCACGTGGCGGTAGGCTCCGGTGACGATGGCGGCATAATAGGCCGATTTGGCGCGGCCCTCGATCTTCAGGCAGTCGATCCCGGCGTCGCATAGCTCGTCCAGATGGTCGATCATGCACATATCGCGGGAATTCATGATGTACGTGCCCTTTTCATCCTCGAAGACGGGGAAATATTCGCCGGGGCGCTTTTCCTCCATCAGCGCGTACTGGTACCGGCAGGGCTGGGCACACTGGCCGCGGTTGGAGTCGCGGCCGGTCATATAGTTGCTGAGCAGGCAGCGGCCCGAATAGGACACGCACATGGCCCCGTGGCAGAACGTCTCAAGCTCCAGCTCCGGCGAGACGCGTTCGCGGATGCCGAGGATCTCCCGCAGGCTCAGCTCCCGCGCAAGCACAACGCGGCTGGCGCCGAGATCGAACCAGCTCTGCGCGCAGGCGTAGTTTGCGACCGACTGCTGCGTCGACACGTGGCGCTGGCAGTGCGGGGCGTATTTCCCGGCCATCATGAACGCACCGAGATCCGCAAGGATCAGCGCGTCGACGCCCACCGCGTCCAGCTGCTCAAGATAAGCCGGGAGCGCGGCGGCTTCGTCGTTGCGCGGCATGATATTGACCGTGCAGTGCACCTTCACGCCTGCGTCATGCGCAAGCTTGATCGCCTGCGGCAGCTCGTCCGGGGCAAAGTTGGCGGTAAACGAGCGCATACCGAAGCTGGTTCCGGCCAGATAGACCGCATCCGCACCGTAGGCAACGGCCATGCGCAGCTTTTCCATGTCCCCTGCGGGGCACAAAAGCTCCGGTTTGCGTCTATCCATCTGTCTGATTCTCCGTATCTGCGGTGTCGCCGGTCTGATCTGCGGTGGTTTCATCGCCCGTACTGGTCTGCTGGTCTTCCTCTTCGTCCTTGCCCGCGAGCTCGTTCAGGAAGTTCTGATGCTCGTAATACGTCTCGGAGAAGTGGTGGACGCCGGTCGTATCCAGCGCATAGAAATAATATTTCGTCTCCGCCGGGTAAAGCGCGGCACGGATGGAATTCATGCCGGGATTTGCGATCGGGCCTGCGGGCAGGCCAGCGTTCGTGTAGGTGTTATAGGGGCTGAGGACGCCCTTGTCCGCGTTGGACAGGATCTCCTTGCGCTCGGCAAGCGCATACTGGATGGTCGCGTCGATCTCCAGGCAGGGATAGAGCTTGCTGCACAGGCGGTTATAGATGACGGAGGCGATCGTTGCGCTCTCGGACGTTCTGGCCGTCTCCTTTTCGACGAGGGATGCGACCGTGATGAGGTCGTAGAGCGAAAGCTTGGCGTCCGTGATCTCCGTTTCGGTGAACGCATTCTCCCGCATGCGCTGGGCAAGGCGGTCGTTCAGCGCGTCCAGCGCGTCATAGAGGTCGCTGGTGAATTTGTTGTCGAAGTTGCGCAGGAATTTGTCAATGACGTTCTCCGGGTCGTCTCCCATATAGAACTGGTAGGTATCCGGGAAGAGATAGCCCTCCAGCCGGTTCTCGCTGCCGTAGGGGATCTCCTGCAGGAACGCATAGTCGAATTCATAGGTCGACGCGGCGTTCGCCAGATCCTGATACGAGCAGACGCCGTTTTCCTCCAGCAGACGGAAGATATCCTCGCACTCGTAGCCTTCGGGGATGGTGATCTCCACGACAGAGCGGTCGGGGCTGGCCTCGACCATATTGCTGACAAGCGCATGATAGTCATAGCGGCTGTTGAGCGAATACGTACCCGGCTCAATGGTGCGCTCGGCGTGGGTGGCCCAGCAGTACAGCTTGAAAAGCGTTTCCGAACGGACAAGGCCACTGTCCCGCAGTTCCTTTGCGATCTGCGAGATCGTCGCGCCGTCTGCAATGGTGACGGTCACCTCTGCGTCCGGCTTGGTCAGGGACAGCACATCGTCCGCGCAGCGCCACGCAAACACGGCAAGCAGCACCGACGCGGCCAGCACGCAGCACACATACAGCAGCACCCGGATGCCGGACGGCAGCCGTCCGTGCTTTTTTTCCTCCGCCGGTTCCGGCTCCTGCGGCTGCTGGTCGACGGTCAGATCCGCGTATTCCTCCGGGATCTTCGGCTCGAACAGCGGAGGCATATTGGGCGTCTGCTTCTGCGGCTGCGTCTCCTGCTCCAGCTCGGCCTCAGCCTGCGTTTTGGCCTGCTCTGCCTCATCCTTGTCGTTCATCATCGCGTCGACGCGCGCAAGATCGTCCTTGACGGACGCAAGCAGCTCGTCGAGCGAAAGCGATTCCAGACTTTTTTCCAGCCCGCCGTCTTCCGGCGACTGCCCGTCCGGACGCTTATTCGGGGTCAAATCTGCCATGTGTTCCTCCCTTATGCGCGGTAGACAATGTCGGCGGCAACCTGACGGGCCATATCCTCACCCTTGAGCGCCCGCAGGCAGGCGAGGCCGAATTCGTCGGCAGAGCCGGCTGCGCGGCCGGTGATGACGTTCCCGTCCTGCACTGCGCCGCAGGGGATCATCTGTGCTGTGCCCATTTGGTCTTCCATGCCGGGATAGCAGGTTGCCTTGCGTCCATCCGTGATGTGAAGTCTCGCAAGAATAGTCGGCGCAGCACAGATAGCCGCGATCAGGCAGTTTTTCTCATACGCAAGGCGGATGAAATTCATGGCCGTTTCGCTTGCCAGGATCGAATGCACGCCGCCGAGTCCGCCCGGCAGGAGCACCATATCGGTGTCCGCCAGCTTCATCTGCTCAACGGTGCAGTCCGCCTGCACCGAAATGCCGTGGCCGCCCTCGATCAGCGTCCCGCCGATCCCGGCAAAACGAACCTCCGCGCCTCCGCGCCGCAGAATGTCGCACGGCGCAATTGCTTCCATCGGCTCAAAGCCCTTACCCAAGATGATATATACCATGGTATCACACTTCCTCCAAACATGATTTTACACGTGCATACAATTCCTCGTGGATATCCTCGATGGAGCGGAGCTTTCCGTCCCGGACGCACGAAACGCGCGTCCAGCCGAAATAATCCGCCGCCTGCTGCGCGACCTCGCGGCATTTGTGCAGGTACCCGTCGTCGCGCTCGTGGATATCGGCCTTCGTGCTGGTGTCGCTCTCGCGTCTGCGCATGAGCGTCTCGGCGATCTCGACCGGCATATCGAGCCACAGAACCAGATCCGGCTTCGGCAGGCCCATGCGGTTGAATTCCAGATCGTAAAGCCACGAGAAGAATTCCTCCCGCGCCTTTCCCTCCAGCTTGCCGCCCTGGTGGACAGCGTTGGAGGTCGTATAGCGGTCGGACAGGATCAGCCCGCCCGAGGCATAGTCGTTTTTCCACACGCGCTGATAGGACGCGAAGCGGTCAACGGCATAGAATGTGGAGGCCGCGTAGGCGTTGACATCGTTCGGGTTCTCGCCGAACTCGCCGTTCAGGTACATCCGGATGAGCGCTGACGACGGCTCCAGATACTGCGGAAATTGCAGACGGCGGAATGAAACGTTCTCGTTTTGCAGGCGCTTTGTCAGAAGCGCAAACTGCGTCGACTTCCCTGTTCCGTCGGTTCCTTCAAACACGATCAGTTTTCCCATATTGCTTACCCTCTTATCCGTTTGCCAAGCACGGCGAACAGGTATTTTGGCAGCCGGAGCATCCGTCCGAACCGCTTCGGCTCCTTGATGAGCCGGTAGAGCCACTCAAGATTGCAGCGGATCATCCACTTTGGAGCGCGCTTGACCGTGCCCGCGAAGCTGTCGAGCGAGCCGCCGAGGCCGATCATAAGCTTGATATGCAGCTCGTCCAGATGATTTTTCATAAACAGCTCCTGCTTCGGCGCGCCGAGGCAGACGAAGAGTACATCGGGCTTTGCGGCATTGATCTTCTCGATGACCGGTGCTTCATCCTTGAAATAGCCGTCGTTCATGCCGCAGATGTACAGCTTCGGGTGCTTTTCTTTCATTTTCTGCGCGGCAAGCTCCGCAACGCCGGGCTTGCTGCCGAGCAGGAACAGCCCGCCGCCGGTCTTTTCGAGGATAGACAGCAGGCGGTCGGCAAAATCGACGCCCGCGACCTTCTGCTTCAGCGGCGTTTTGAGAAGCTTCGACGCGAGCACAACGCCTGCGCCGTCCGGCAGGACGAGATCGGCGCCGTTGATGAGCGCGCGGAGCGTTTCGTCGTACAGCGCCTCATAGGCGATCTCGGCGTTCGGGGTCACGGCATAGCAGGTCTTTTTGCCCGCAAGGATCTGTTCCGCGCGCGCAGAGGCCTCGTCCATCGTGACATTATCAAATTGCAGCCCCATGATATCCAGTTTCATGTGCAGGCATACCTCACCAATTTAGAATTCATCTATCATCTTAGCACATATTTCCGCATTTGTCCACGCAATTTCGGGTTCAATTTCCCTGCGCGGTGTTTCACATACGGGCGGTTTTGCATAAACTGTTATGAAAGCGAAGCGTGAACGACCCTGTTTCGGCCACGCGAACCTTTACGATATCATATATAGGAGGTCATCCGAATGTCTGAACCTGCACAGACGGGCAAGACCTGTGATCTGCGCGGCATCCGTGAAGCGGTTTGTGTGCATACGGGGAAAATCACAGACAGCTGTCTCGCCAAGGACTGCATTGAGGATCTGCGCGTGTACTTAACGGTCGACTCCCAGCAGACGCTCGACTGCGCGGCAAGCGCAAAGGCGCGGTATGTGGAGCTGCTCTTTACTCAGGTACAGGTGGAGCCGGTTCCCTACTCCTCCGGCTATTTTACGGTCGACGTAACGTTCTATTACCGCGTCATTGCCGACGCGACGCTCTCGGCCGGACGCACGAATACCGTCACGGGCCTTGCCGTGTTCTCCAAGCGGCTGGTTCTGTTCGGCGGGGAAACGAGCGCACGCATTTTCTCCAGCCGGGACGATCTGACGTGCCTTTGTAAGAAGTCTTTGCAGTCCGTCTCGCTGCCGCGGGCCATTGCGGAGACGGTCGACCCGATCATCCTCGGCTCGCGCGTGATGGAGGCGTGCAGCTGCTGCTGCCAGAACGAAGCCTCGCCCGCCATCCCGGAGGCGCTGCTGGGCTGCTTCGACGAGCCGCTGGTGCTGACCGGCGAATGCAAGCGCCTGCTTGTCACGATTGGACAGTTCTCCATCGTCCGGCTCGAACGCGACACGCAGCTGCTCATCCCGACGTTCGACTACTGCGTTCCGTCGAAGACCTGCCCGCCGGTGGGCGGCACGAGCACGGAAAGCCCCTGCGAGGTCTTCAGCCAGATCGATTTCCCGATGGACGCGTTCTTCCCCGGGAAAAACGAACCGTGCATCAAGCCCGAAGACAGCTGCACCGGCTGCAGCAGAACCAAATAAGCAACCGCGCCCCGGCTGCCGTCAGGCAGCCGGGGCACAGCTTTTTTGTGGAAGCGTCTGGTAGTCACGAATTCGCATTGGGCTTCCGCTTTTCGCAGCTGTCTGCCGCTCGGCCTCTCAGGCACTCAGCGGCAGATGCGGTCCAGACGGGAGAGGTCTTCTTCGAGGTAGCTGGAGGCCGGGAGGGAGAAATCGAAGGTCATGCAGTCGCCCTTGTCGGGCAGGCGGGGCTGCGTCAGGGCTTCGCCGAGGCGGCGGATGGTCAGCGCGGCGGAAAATACGCGCTGGTGCTCGCGTTCAAGCGCGCGGAGGATCTGCATGGCGTTTTCCAGCGCCGTTTTTGAAAGGCCCCGGATGCTCCCTTCCGTCACGTCGAAGAAATAGCCGGGATAGACATACGGCAGGATCATATTGACAGACGGGAGCATCCGCTCCTTCTGCCTGCGGCCCGCAACGCTATCGCCGCCGATAAAGGGATAGAGCAGGCTCTCCGTGACCCAATAATGAAGGTTCGGGATAAAGTATTCGCACTCAGCCCGCCTGCCCTGCACGCGCATGAGATCGCGGCCATAGCCGGACATGACGGCGACGACAATGCGGTCAACGGCAAGCTGCTCCTGCCGGAAGACGCGGTCGAGCTTTTCGATGCGGTAGCCCTTGTGCAGCAGATCGTCGACCAGAATAATGGGCCGGTGGAACGAGCGCAGCGTGCGGACCTGTCCCGGCAGCGGAGAATAATCCGGGTATTCCTCGATCGTGAAGCTGCGCACGTCGGGCGCGTAGCATTTTTCCACGTGGAGCGTCTTCGTGACCGTATTGGGCACGATGGCGTCCGCAAAAATTTTCCCGTAGGGCACGCACATATACGGCCCGAGCTGCCAGACGCCCTCGGGCACGTCCTGCACGCCGTTCATGCGCTCAATGCGTTGGGCAATGGCCTGATTGAGCATTTCCGTGTCGAAGCACAGAAGGAGCTTGCCAGGGAACATGGCGCTGAGCGCCATGCGCAGGCGGGGCCGGGTCTGCAAAACGGCCTCGCGCACAGCGGGTGCGTCGCGGTGCGGGGGCTTGATGCAGAGCATGGCGTCCTGCAGGAGCATGACGGGGTTGCGCATATCGACATAATAGATGCCGTCTGCGGCCTGTGTAAAGCCGAGCTGGCGCAGGGCACTCTGCAGCTCCGTCTGGTCTTCCCCACAGCGGCAGAGCGCATAGGTGTGCCCCTGCTCAAGACTTCTGGCAAGCAGCTCGTTGAGGAGCATCCGCAGCGCGTCCTCCCCCTCGGCCTGCGCCGCGTCAACGAACAGGATCTGGCCGGAGGCGTGCTGGCGCACATAGCTGCACGCGTCCAGAGAGCCGAGCGCGTCATACAGATCGTCCAGCAAAATCGTATGTCCCGCCGCCCAGCCGAGCAGACGCGCAGGTCTTGCCAGCAGAAGCGCCGCGCGGGGCGCTTTTTTGCCCCGCATACAGGCCCGGACGGCCTGCGGGAGCGTTTGCTCGTCCTGCGTGACATTTCGGAAATAGAGCGCTTCGCGCCGAAGCACATCCTTCTGCTCCGGGGAACGGACGTACAGGCCGCATTCATAAATATACGTCTGCACGACCGGTGCGACGAGCATGGAAATATCAAGGTTCTGGTCGACCGAGGCGCGGATGCGCGTGGAGCTGACTGTCTCATAAAACGGCGGCAGCGACAGAAGCAGGAGCTTTCCCCGGATGATCGAGGCCAGCGCCGCGCGGTCGGCGCTGCCGTCGCGGCAGAAGATGATGTGGTCATAGTCTGCCGCCGTACCGGGCTCTGTGTGCTTGTACGCCGAGGCGTTGGCGATCACATCGCTGCCTGCGACAAGATAGACGTCTCTGCCCGGAAACAGCTGCCGCAGGCGGGCAAGATCGTCCGGCATGGCGATGTTGACGGGGATCTCGTCTGGGAACAGATATGTGTCCCACTGGTCGGCGGTCGAGATGGAGACAATGCGGCGGCGCAGGAGCTTGGGGAGCGTTTTCTTGCTCCACGAAAACTCGTCGACGGCCAGATAGACCTCGAAGCCGCGTGCGCGGATCTCCTGCACGATCTGCTTATGGCCGACGGAAAACGGGTCGAACGTGCCGGGGAAAAACGCGGCGGGTTTTTCCGGCGGGAAGCGGAACGGCCCCTCCAGCAGCTCCTGCCGGACGGTATAGCGGTACAGATGGTTGAGCATGGCCGCGCAGTTGAAGAATGTCAGCTGGCCGGTGCGCGGTTCTGCCAAAAGCGTCAGGAGCTTTTTGTGCAGACGGACGAAAATATCATGCTTTCTGGCAAGGGAAAGCTGGTCGCGGCCGAAAATATCGCGGCAGAGGACGGCCAGCGCCGTCTGGTGGATCGTCTCGTCATAGTGGGAAATGCCGGTAAGGATGAGGCCGAGGATGTGATCAGCGATCTGCGCCTCCTGCTCCGGCAGCACATTCAGCGCCTCGCCGAGCGTAAACAGCGCCACGCGTGCAGGCCGGATGGACGCGCCGCAGGCAAGCTTTCCGATAGACTCTACAGACTCGCCCAGCTCCTTTTCCGGCAGCAGGCACAAAAGCCTTCCCAGATACGGCGGGATGAAGCGCGAGATCTGCTCCTGCCCGGATTCCAGCTCGCGCGTCAGGTCGATGCCGATCTCGTTGATCTGGTCGACGAGCAGATCGGGGGCCACAGAAAGCAGCGCGTTGCCCGCCGCCTCACGCACGGGAAGATGCTCGCTGACGCAGAGCAGATTGGAAAAATGCAGCGCCGTGTGGAACGCCGTCTCCGGGTGCGTCCGGACATATTCCAGCAGCATACTGATCTGCGTGAGCTTGACCGTCCAGTGGACGGCGTTTTTCAGGTTGCTGAGGTGGATCTGCGAGACGGTCCGCGCGTCCAGCTCCGCGAACGGCTCCGCCAGCAGCCTTGCTTTGAGCCAGTCGTGGGCCAGATGATCCTCCCAGCGCGGCGCGTACTGCCGCACGGCGGCGCAGACGGCCGGCCGCAGGCCCTGCTCGGCGTGGGTCAGGCGCAGGAGCATATGCAGCGTGATGATATCCAGCTCCGTGTTTCCCGTGCCGAGCATGGCGGCAAGGCGGGCGGACAGCTCCGGCAGCTCCTTTTTTGGCAGATAGCGGCACGGCACATGGCACAGCGCGTCGACCAGCACGAACCGGTCTTCGTCCTGCGCCTCGGTCAGCGCGTTCAGAAGCGGCTTGACCAGCGGCCCGGCCTCCTTTTCCTCGCAGGAGGCAAACAGGCTCTGGCAGATGGTCTTGAGCGAGTTGGAGATGCGCAGCGCGTGCTTGCTGGAAATGCGGTAATCCGGGTGCAGACAGAGGCCGATATAATGTGTCCAAAGCTCGGCAGATTCCGACAAAAGCGCCATCACGGCGGGCGGCATCTGGCCGTCCTTCGCAGAAAGCGGCCGCTCCTTGCGGTAGCGCGGGCCGGCATTCGCAAGAATTTTGCCCATGATGCGCCCGGCGATGCGGCGCACGTCGCCGTCCGGGTGCATGAGAAGCTCATACAGGAGCACAAGCGTCTTGCGCTTGTTGGCCTTGGTCATATAGGTGCTGTATTCCTCCAGCAGGCGCAGGTACATTCGGATCCGCTGGAGATTTTTTTCGCCCTTGGCCTGTTCGAGCAGCTGCTCGAGCGTCTGATCGGTCGAGAGCGTGTGCATGAGTCGGATGGAGCCGTCCAGCGTCAGGTCGCGCAGCGCCTGAAGCGCCTGCTCCGCGTTCATGAGCGATGGATCCTTTGTCTCATGCGGCAGAAGCTCGGTTTCCGTCAGCTCCGGGCTGACGCCGCGGCTTCGGAGCAGATTTTCAAAATCGCTCAGCTTGTGATAGACGTTCTGGTAGCGGAGCGTCTTTTCCGGCGTCATGTCGGCCAGCTTGCAAAAGATCATCTCATACGCGTCCTTGAGCGAATAGATGCGCATACGCTCCTTTTCGCCGGGCGCTCTCGTGCCGCGGACGCGGAAGTCCGCGTAGATGAGAAGCAGAGACTCGATGGGCAGGTTTTCAAATTCCAGGTCCCACGTGGAGTGGTTGGCGGAGATATAGCCGATCTCCTCCATGTCATGGCGGCTGAACCACTGCCAGGTGTAATAATAGTGCAGATAGGCAATGCGGCTCAGATCCTCGCCCCGGCAGCCGAATTTTCCGATGTCGTGCCCCAGCGCCGCCGCGCTGACCAGCGGCAGGTCGACCGGGAACCCGGCCTTTTTCGCGAGAATGGCCGTGTGCAGAGCGATATTGTGGACGCCGATGGTATGCGATGCGGGGTCGAAGGGCGTCGATTCCATGCCGAGGCGCATGACGGCCACAAGATGGCTTTCCCGCACGGCCTGCTCAAATCTGGCATACTGCGCCTCCACGCGGCTTCCGGAAATCGCGTCTTCCGGCAGTGGCAGCAGATCGAGATAGGGGTCGAAGCTGTCCGCTGGGCCGTAAAGCGCCGCTTCCAGCGCGGACAGGTACGCCGTCTCGTCCGCCGTCAGTACGGGAACCTCCGGCAGGCCGTCCGGGAACATCTGCGCGCAGAGCTTCTGATAGAGCGCGGCTAAAAACTCCTGCGCAGAGGCGGGTTTTTCCGCAAAGTCCGGTGCGCAGAACGCCAGTACGGCGGCGCAGAGATCCCGCCGGTGGGGATCGAGGGTTCCAAAACCAGCTTTTTTTTGCATATTCATTCCTGTATGCAGCATATTGTAGGGGCCGATGCCCACATCGGCCCGTTCCGCAGCTGCGAATTCGCCAAAATCCTCTGTGGAACCGGTCTGCCCTGCCGGGCCGATGTGGGCATCGGCCCCTACAGCGGAAACGGTTCCCGTCTGTTACCTCAAATTTTACGCGCTTTGGCGGAAAAAGTAAAGTTTTTTTCATTCTGCACAAAACGGCGGGCGTGTACGGATGGGTATGCATTGTTTTTCACATAAATGAATATTTATAAATTTTATGCTTGACTTTTCTGCATAAAGTGTGTATATTACGTGCATAAAGAAAAACAACCGCACAACGGAGCTTTATGGAGGGTTTTCACATGGATAAGAGCAAGATCAAAAAAATCGTTCTAGCCTATTCTGGCGGCCTTGATACCTCGGTCATCATCCCGTGGCTGAAGGAGCATTACAACGATCCGGAGATCATCGCCGTCGCGGCTGATGTCGGTCAGGGCGACGAGCTGGACGGACTGGAGGAAAAGGCCATCAAGACCGGCGCGAGCAAGCTGATCATCGCCGACCTCACCGACGAGATGTGCGACGATATTATCGTCCCATCCGTCATGATGGACGCGAAATATGAAAAATACCTGCTCGGCACCGCGTTTGCACGGCCCGTCATCGGCAAGAAGCTGGCCGAGATCGCGCTGGCCGAGGGTGCAGACGCCATCGCGCACGGTGCGACCGGCAAGGGCAACGATCAGGTCCGGTTCGAGCTGGCCATCAAGCGCTTCGCACCCGACATGGCGATCATCGCACCGTGGAGAGAGTGGGAGATCAAGTCCCGTGACGAGGAAATCGACTACGCCGAGGCGCATCATGTGCCGCTGAAGATCTCCCGCGAGACGAACTACTCCAAGGATAAGAACCTGTGGCACCTGAGCCACGAGGGCCTTGATCTTGAGGATCCCGCGAACGAGCCGGATCTTGACAAGGCGCTGTTCCTTGAAATGGGTGTGTCCCCCTATCAGGCGCCCGACACGCCCACGACGGTTTCCGTCAGCTTTGAGGCGGGCGTCCCCGTGGCGGTCAACGGCGAGAAGATGAAGGTTTCCGACATCATCCGCAAGCTCAACAAGCTCGGCGGCGAGAACGGCGTCGGCATTCTGGATATCGTCGAAAACCGGCTCATCGGCATGAAGGATCACGGCATTTATGAGACGCCGGGCGGCACGATTCTCTATTTCGCGCATGAGCAGCTGGAAATGCTCACGCTCGACAAGGAAACGCTGCATATGAAGGAAAAGCTGGCCGTCGACTACGCCGACCTCATTTACAACGGCAAGTGGTACACCCCGCTGCAGGAGGCGCTGACGGCATTTGCGAAGAAGGCCAACGAGTTCTGCACCGGCACGGTCAAGCTCAAGCTCTACAAGGGCAACATGATCAACGCCGGCATTACCTCGCCGTATTCTCTGTATTCTGAGAATCTCGTCACATTCGGCGAGAGCGATTTCAACCAGGCCGAGGCTGAGGGCTTCATCAACATCTGGGGCCTGCCGACCAAGGTGCAGGCGCTGCGAGAGCAGGGGAAGCTGTAAAAATCCACCTCCCCTTACCATGCGGGGCATGGCAAGGGGAGGCTTTGCAAATATCATGCAGGGAGAACGCACCATGAACAAGCTTTGGGCGGGCCGGTCGGAGGCGGAGACTTCGGCATTGGCTGACGCATTCAACTCTTCGATCGCCGTCGACGGACGGATGTACAGGCAGGATATCACCGGCTCCATGGCACACGCCGCAATGCTTGCCAAATGCGGCATTCTGACGCAGGCGGATACGGATGCGATCATCGACGGTCTGGCGGGCATTCTGGCCGATCTGGAATCCGGGGCGCTGCAGCTCGACCCGCAGGCTGAGGACATTCATATGTTTGTCGAGGCGGAGCTTACGAAGCGCATCGGCGATGTGGGCAAAAAGCTCCACACGGCGCGTTCGCGCAACGATCAGGTCGCGCTTGATCTGCGGATGTATTTAAAGGATGAGATCAAGGCGCTGCAAGCGCTGGTTCTGGCCGTCATGCAGGCGCTGCATACGCAGGCGGAGGCGAACAAGGACGCCATTATGCCCGGCTACACGCATTTGCAGCGGGCACAGCCGATCACATTCGGCCAGCAGCTGTTGGCGTATGCGATGATGCTGGAGCGCGACTATGGACGGCTTGCGGACGCGTATAAGCGCACGGACGCCTCCCCCATCGGCTGCTGTGCGCTGGCCGGGACGACATATCCGACCGACCGCGTGTTTGAAGCGCAGAAGCTCGGCTTTGCTGCCGTGTGTGAAAACAGTCTCGACGGCGTATCGGACCGAGATTTCTGCGTGGAGCTGATGAGCGCGTGCGCGCTGGTCATGATGCATCTGTCGCGGCTTTCCGAGGAGCTGATCCTGTGGTCGAGCTGGGAATTTCAGTTTATTGAGCTGGACAGCGGCTTTACGACCGGCTCTTCCATCATGCCGCAGAAGAAAAACCCGGACATGGCTGAGCTGTGCCGCGGCAAGACCGGGCGGGTCTACGGCGATTTGATCGCGCTTCTGACGACGCTCAAGGGGCTTCCGCTGGCCTATAATAAGGATATGCAGGAGGACAAGGAGGCCGTGTTTGACTGCGTGGACACGACGAAGCTTTGCCTGCAGATCATGGCTCCGATGCTTTCCAGCCTTCGTGCAAAGCCGGAGGTTATGCTGCTGGCCGCGCAGAAGGGCTTTATCAACGCGACGGATCTGGCCGATTATCTGACAAAAAAGGGCGTTCCGTTCCGCAGTGCGTACAAAATTTCCGGTCAGCTCGTGGCGTACTGCATCGCGCATGATACCGTGCTTGAGAAGCTGCCGCTGGAAACCTACAAGACGTATTCGGACGTTTTCACGGACGATCTGTATGAAGAAATTTCGCTCAGGACCTGCGTGGCGCGGCGCATTTCCGCCGGAGGCACCGGCCCCGCGTCGGTACAGGCGCAGCTGGATTCCGTCGCGGCCTTCCTCGCGGCGCATCAATAAAAAGGAGTACGACATGAACATCAAAGGACAGAGCTTTTTAAAGCTGCTTGATTTTACGCCGGAGCAGATCGCGGAGTTTTTGGCGCTTGCCGCCGAGCTCAAGGCAAAGAAAAAGGCCGGTATCCCCCACCGGCTGTGCGAGGGCAAGCAGGCTGCGCTGATTTTCGAGAAGACCAGCACGCGGACGCGCTGCTCGTTCGAGGTCGCGGCACATGATCTGGGCATGACGGTCACCTATCTCGACCCGTCCGGCTCGCAGATCGGCAAAAAAGAATCTATCGCCGACACCGCGCGTGTGCTCGGCCGCATGTACGACGGCATTGAATACCGCGGCTACGGGCAGCAGATCGTCGAGGAGCTGGCAAAATACGCGGGCGTCCCCGTCTGGAACGGACTGACGAACGAATTTCACCCCACGCAGATTCTGGCCGATTTCCTGACGATCCAGGAGCATTTCGGCAATCTGACCGGCAAAAAGCTCGTGTACATGGGCGACGCGCGGTACAACATGGGCAACTCCCTGATGGTCGGCTGCGCAAAGATGGGGATGCACTTTGTCGCCTGTGCGCCGGAGGCGTACTTCCCGGATAAGGCTCTGATCGAAACGTGCAAAGCGATCGCCGCGCAGACCGGCGCGGTGCTGGAATTCGACACAGAGCCGATGCACGCGGTTCAAAACGCGGATGTGATCTATACCGACGTGTGGGTCTCGATGGGAGAACCGGACGAGGTCTGGCAGACGAGAATTCACGACCTGCTCCCCTATCAGGTCAACGCAAAGCTCATGGCGCAGGCCGGGCCGCAGTGCCGCTTCATGCACTGCCTGCCCGCGTTCCACGATCTGAACACCACCATCGGCAAACAGATCAGCGAGAAATACGGACTTGACGCGATGGAGGTCACGGATGAGGTCTTCGAGAGCAGCCAGTCCATCGTCTTCGACGAAGCGGAAAACCGTATGCACACCATCAAAGCCGTCATGGGCGCAACGCTGTAAATTTATACAATCCAAAGGCTTCCCTTTGCACAAAGGGGAGCCTTTTTGGGGGCTTGACTTTTCCGGAAAAATCCTTTATATTGAAGCTAACGAATATTAGTTAGCTGGTGAAGTGATGAAGCAGGAGGATACACGGGAGAGGATTCTGGAACAGGCGCTGGAGCTGTTTTCCGAGAATGGATACGATTCTGTCAGCGTGGGCGAGATCGCGCGGGCGGTCGGCATCAAGGCGCCCTCTCTTTATAACCACTTTCCCAGCAAGCGGGCCATTTTTGACGCGATCGTGGAATCCACGGCGGCACAGTATGAGGCGGACACCGGAAAAATCGACATTCATGTACAGAACGTGTCGCAGGACATTCCGGTCTTTACGGAGATCACAGCAGAAGTGCTGTTTGAAAAGGTGCGGCAGATTTTTGAATACTCTCTGCACAATGCGCCGATCAGCCGCTTCCGGCGCATGATGACCATTGAGCAGTTCCGTTCACCGGAGCTGGCGGCGCTGTATTCCCGTCGGTACGTTGACCGGCTGCTCGCCTACCACGCCGGGATCTTCCGCGCTCTTATCGCAGCCGGTGAGCTTCAGGCGGAAGACCCGGATACTCTGGCGATGCAGTATGTCGCGCCCGTCCTGACGCTGATCGGGATCTGCGACCGGCAGCCGGAACGGGAGGCGGAGTGTCTGGATATGCTCCGCCGCCATGTGGCGCTTTTTTTCCGTATGGTTCACAAAAAGGAGCCGCTGCAATGAGCGCGGCAGAGGAACGCTGGGTCCTGTGCCCGGTCTGCGGCGCAAAAACGCGGCTGCGGCTGCTGCGGCGGACAATCTTGCAGGAGTTCCCGCTCTTCTGCCCGAAATGCCGCCGGGAGAGCATCATCAACGCAAGAAATTTTCAAATCGAAGAAGTCAATCAGCCAGACGCAAGGACGCAGTGCTGACCATGTCTGACGTGGTCAGCACTGCGTTTTTTGAACAGGAGGAACAAAATGAAACGAACGCTGGTACAAAAGCTTGGCCTGCTCGGCCTTGTCAGCTTTTTTTCGTATGCGGCAGCGGTGATATTTTCCCCGCTGGCCTAGGGTGTATCTGAAAACTCCCAACGCACCCGGACAGCGGGCCTTTTTGCGGTGCGCCGCGTCATTTTTCCTTGAAATACGTCAGTATTCCTGCGAAAAAATGTCTTGCGCAACGCAAAAATCCCTCGCTGCCGGTCACATCATGAGTTTTCAGATACACCCTACCCGGGATATGACTGGATGGCGCAGGCCGTCAGCGATCTGAGCGCGGCGGATGCGCCGTCGCTTGCGCTGTGGAACCAGCTGAGTGCGGGCTATAACGCGTGTGAGGTCGTCTGCGCGACGGTCGTCTGCATCGGCATACAGGGCCGGAATCCAAAGCTGCTGCGCACCGGCGTCTATCTGTTTGCCGTCATGGAGTGGATCTCTGCGATCTGCTACCGGATGTTCCCGCTGTCAAGCAGCGGCTATGCCGGCGCATTTCAGGACGTTATGCACATGGCCGTCACCGCTGCGGTCGTACTGCTGTCCATCGTGTCGCTGGCGATCCTCATTGCCGCCGGTGTGAAGGACCGGCGGTGCCGCTCCTACGGCGTATGCGCAGCTGCTGCCCTCGGCATGATGCTCGTCGGCGCGGTCGGCACGAAGCTTGTTCCGGCGCAGTATTTCGGCGCCGTCGAGCGGTTCAGCGTGTTTGCCGCAACGGGGTTCAACGCAGCGCCATTCAGGCAGGCGATCTTGCGGCATTGGAGCGCAGCGTATGAAGCCTTTTATCTGAAATCAGGGCAATAGATTCTTGAGCAGATCGAAGATGCAGGCGTAAGAACAAGCATCCCGTACAATTACGAAAACGCAATTTTTAATTTCAATTTTAAGGAGAACTTTTTGAAGCATATCACTTTATCACTGGAGCGTGTGGTCTGACCGGGAGGTCTGGCAAATTCCATCACACGCCATTCCTCCCGAAGAACCGGAACCGACATCTTCAGGAGGAGCAACATGAATCGCGAAAACAAACGCAAAGCCTTTGAAAAAGGCTACTATAAGACCCACACCTGCAGCGACACCTTCATCTGCAAGGTCTGCGGAAGGACTGTCGTCCCGGAAAACGCAGGCTCCGGCCACCGCAACCACTGCCCGAACTGCCTTGCAAGCCTGCATTTGGACATTGAGCCGGGCGACCGGGAAAGTGACTGCGGCGGGATCATGGAGCCGATCGCCGTCTGGGTGCGCAGGGGCGGAGAATGGGCCATCATTCACCGCTGCCGCCGCTGCGGCGCGCTCAGCTCCAACCGCGTGGCGGCGGACGA
>OIWM01001069.1_pt1 | contig 29301 bp, 19 predicted proteins | sample 1587451 | NCBI WGS metagenome assembly OIWM01 (sample SAMEA3888907, study PRJEB22519) | human gut metagenome | biome: human gut; feature: human-associated habitat; material: faeces | place: Denmark | collected 2011
CAACAGAATCCGCCACGCTTCCCATTTGAACAGCGAACCAGGGCGGGTCTTTTGCATTTTATGGTTACATTAAGATTATACTCCAGACTCTTTCTATTTTAGAACAAATAGAACTACTAAAAAGTAGAGGCTTAAATATTGCTGATTCATCCAAGGCTGCAAAACTTCTTGATGAGGTCTATCATTTTAGTTTTGTTCTACACCTTCGCCCTATGGAGGCAGATAAGACTATACATCAAATTTAAGCCTAATAGTATATTTGAAAATGCCATTCTAATCTTGGAACTATAGCATTTTTTGAACTATATTCAGTAGTTGAGACTTCTAAGAAACACAACCAAACATCTCTTAATACTATTTAAGCCTTATTTGAGGTTTGCCGATTTGTTGTCATGCACCTACCGCTGAATAATTACTTCTTTGAACAGCAGTGTTAATAAAATCGAAATCTACTGCCAAAATGTCATTGTTTGGACAAATGTTATTAGAAAAAATCAAATATTAAACCAATCTTATGTTTGGTATAACCTTTGCAAGAATTTAATATGTACACGGCTAAAAACTTTTGAGTCAATAGCCTTATTCTATAATCTTTTAAATTATTTACAACTATGGAACAAAATCCTAATTTTCGAGCACTACTCGAGGGTGCTTACGCTCAGATTCCAACTCTAGCTGGCAACTTTGTTAAGTTCAGTGAATTGGTAACTCGCTTCAGTGAATTGGTTGCTGAACGTAGTGAAAAGACAATTGATGTAGAGGAGTTCATCAAAGCTAACTATCCCGATGCTAAGTATGAACCTAACTACAAACCGCAAGACACCGATGATGTATTTCTTGCATTCCGCATTGCCCCCAACAAACTCAAGTACATTAGCGCGATGAAGAAGAAGATTGAGGGTGTATTCAAGACTACAGTATGTGATACTGACGGTTGGGTTCCGTTCGCCATTTTCGGCCAGAAAATCACTCGTTCAGAATATGAGGCCATGGGGTTCCTCAACATTCGTGAAGTGGTTCGTTGCCTGTTTGGTAAACGTATTGAGTTCCGTCAAGGGGACATCTCTAAACACGAGGCTCCCGTGCAAGTACGCGATCTTAAAATGGTAGGACGAGAGGATTTTATCTCTGCACCGACAACCACACGACTCACTACAGAAACGTTCAAACCAAAGCAAGGCAGCTATCTTGGTAACGAACTTGATAAGTATGCATACTTTCCACGACCTAAGGATATGCCAGGATTGAAGGGATGGGATGCTGCAGTCAACTCTCTGGCAGTAAACCTTGCCCTTGAGGAACGATGGTATTATGACGATGCAGACAAACAAAATCGACCTATCTTGAAGAATTATCTCTCGTTTACCTTTCAGCGTCTTCAATATGAAGACAAATTGGAGAAAGAGGCGGCTGCTAAGAATAACAGACAACCACGACTCAAAATTCTCGAAAATCAGCTGTATGCAGTTTGGAATACTGGACTTGTAGACAATATCTATGATCCCATCTATGCCTATTTCATGCGCAACGATGGTCGTACACCCACAATCAAACAGCCTTGGGTATTTATGGGCTTCAATACAGCCAACTCTTCTCAGCAGAAGATTATGTCTAGCTTTCCTTATCGCCCAGAGCGAGCATCGTACTTCAATGATCCTCGCGAACTTCTTTACGATACTCGAGCTACAGAACCGACTCTAGACTGGGAGCATTTTTTGAAAGATAACATATCACGACTGCCCATAGGTTTCATCAAGAAAGGATATGCAGACAGTTTCCAATTTGTAGATGATCCTTCAGCACTGCCTAAGCAGAAGCGCGAAGAGTACTATCGCAGCATGGCTGATGCCATATATGCTGACGATGATTGGAAACAGTTTGTTACTACTCGTTTTCGCAATGCTGTAACTGTGGCTCTGGCACGTGTAGCATGGAACTACAAGACTGCTATTCCAGTTTACTATCCTACCGCAAAAAAACTGCAATTACTCCTACCATTGGCACTCGAGGACAAGAAAAGAATTGATGTGGCATTGGTTTGTAATCATGTTTACAAGCCCGAAGAGGGAGTAAACAACTATGAAGGTCGTACTATCTTCACGTTGCAGATGGCATACAACAACGCTCGACTCATCACTCGCCCTGATAGCGACTGGCTCATGGCTGACATGGCAATAAACAAGTAACTATATAAACGCAAAAAGCATCGGAAGTGCACGCTGCCCCCAATGCTTTTTGCGTATTATTATATGATGTATCAGTTTTTCGTCCTTAAAAGAATCTGTTTTTATCCGATTGCATTTAACCTTGTTCAAGTATTTTCTTATCCGTCAGAAAATCCAACAGCCCAACAGTCAACACTCCAAGTTCGTCCTCTTTGCGATGAATGTCATCACCAACAATGACAATCTTACGAAAGTGGTCATTGATTGACAATAAAGGACGTCGCTCTTGCTGCTCCTTTTCTGGCGTAGGCATGTGAAAGGCCGACTGGATATACACTCTGTATGGAGGGCGGTTCACCACAAAGTCTACCTCCAACTGTTTTCTGACAAACTTACCGTTCTCATCCTTGCCACCAAGTTCAACCAATCCTACGTCCACATTATATCCTCGACTGCGAAGCTCATTATAGATAATGTTTTCCATAATGTGCGTTTCCTCTTGTTGGCGGTAGTTTAGAATGGCTGCACGAATGCCGATGTCTGCGAAGTAATATTTCGTCTCGGTACCAATATATTTTCTGCCTTTCACATCATAGCGTAAGGCTTCTTCGATCAAGAAAGAGTCTTTCAGATAGTCAATGTATTGTTTTATAGTATCTCTTTTTATGGTTATCCCTTGTACAGATTGAAAGGTATTGGCTATTCTCGTTGGATTGGTTGACGAACCAATGCCCGAGGCTATTACACGCACCAATTCCTTCATTCCTTCAGAATTACGCAGATGGTTGCGCTCAATTACGTCACGCAGATAGGTCGTTTCATACAGACCACGCAAATAGTCAGTTTTCTTTTCTTCCGTTTCAAGCAAAGCCACCTGTGGCAGTCCTCCAAAAGTATAGTAATCCAACCAAGCTTTGCGTATATCTCCACCAATACCACTAAAGTATTCGTCAAAGGTGAGAGGCCATATGCGTATCTCGTCACCTCTACCTCGGAACTCAGTCACAACATCACTTGACAGGAAACGAGAGTTTGAGCCCGACACATACACATCTACATTCCGCATGTGTGTCAAGCTAAGAATAACCTCCACAAATTCTTCTACTAGCTGCACCTCGTCCAAGACTATATAATAAGGATTGCCATCATCTATAACCTTTGAATCTATATAGTCGAGCAAGACATCAGGCTTCCTCAACCGTCTGTTTCGGAAATCATCAAGTTGTATTTCAATGATGTGATTATCAGTCACACCATGTTCCAATAGCCAGTTATGCCAGATGTCAAACAGCAAGAAAGACTTCCCACATCGTCTGACACCTGTTATAATCTTCACAAGTCCATTCCCACGTCCTGCGATAAGTTCATCCAGATATTTCTTACGTTCAAACATCATATTAGAGTACTATTTTTGATATTAGTATCACATTTTACACCGCAAAAATAACTTTTTTATTTCGAAATACAGCATAACCAATGGAAAAACTGCGTCTACCAAGTAAAAAACAGTAAAACATAGCATCGTAAACTACACAAGAATGCTTTTGTTTCTTGTACCGTCTATGTCGAATACGATATCTTATCATCGTCAAACGGTAAAGAAGAATTGAATTTATCAAAATCAGAGCTGAATAATTTGTCTTGTATCACACGGTACTTCTCAAACTATGACTCTGCAAAGCTCTTGGCAAATTCAGCAGAAACTATGGCATCGAGGTTATAGAACAATGTGTTGCGCCGAACCTCTCTCGCACCTTCCTGTTGAACTACCGAGTTTTCTCGGTAGTTGCCTCCTTGTTCAATTTTTTGTTTCTAAACAATGACACAAAACCCGTTCTCTTATCCGAGTTCACCTTTATTTTAACCAATGGTCGTTGCCTTGCTTCGGGATGAAGTTCCGCCACTCCGATAGGTTTTCCCATAGTTTCAAGTGCGAGTTCCACCTCTATCCCTTACTCAACATCAGCAGATTGTGCGACCACGGCAAGAAAGTCCTTCATAAAAGTGTATGGATAGTCCGAAAAGTCCCTCATAAAAGTGTGTTAATCTTTCGAAAAGTCCCTCATAAAAATGTGACAGGTTTTGCTATCTCGTTAATTCTCAGTATATTATTCAAGCAGGAGTACAGGTCATACCGGTAGAAGTGAAGGCAGAGGAGAATCTACAGTCAAAGTCTTTGAAAGCGAATTTAGCCAAATATCCCGGCATGAAAGGCCTGCGCTTTAAATTCTTATAACTCCTATTTTGCACACCTTCTTTTTTATATAAATACAATAAACACCCCTTCTTTGCGTTATAAAAGTTGTAATATTACATAATTATATAACGTTTAAACTGAAATGATTGAATATATAAAGGGTGAGCTTGCCGAGCTCACCCCGGCACAGGCTATTGTAGAAGCCTATGGCGTGGGTTATGCGCTCAATATATCGCTCAACACTTATGAGAACATACAGGGACATAAGGATGTGAAGCTGTATGTACACGAGAGCCTTGTGACGGGCGGTCGTGACGACTCCTATACGTTCTTCGGCTTTGCCACAAAGCAGGAGCGCGACCTCTACCGTCTGCTCATTACCGTGTCGGGAGTGGGAGCCAATACTGCTCGTATGATTCTTTCGGCAGCTCCACCTGCCGAACTTGCTGGTGCAATATCGTCGGGCAACGAGCGTCTGCTTAAGGGTGTTAAGGGCATCGGACTGAAGACAGCTCAGCGAATCATCGTTGACCTTAAAGACAAGATACTGTCGCTTGGTATTGCACAGGAAGTGTCATCGGGTTCGGCTGCCGACTCTACCATACCATCCGACGTGCGTGATGAGGCTGTGGCAGCACTCACTATGCTTGGATTCTCGCCCGCTCCTACAGCCAAGGTTGTCACGGCTATTCTTACCGACGACCCCTCATTGCCCGTTGAGCAGGTGGTGAAGCTGGCACTGAAACAGATAAAGTAACATTACGCGACTTTTGAAAATTCTTAACACCATATTACTATTCTTACGCAAAGGGCTGGCTATGGTATTGTCAGCCCGAATGGTAGTCGTCATACTCGTTATGGCGGCAATGGCTGCTTTTGCCATGTCGCAACGTCCGCAACGTCGCAATATACGTCAGGCGCATGCCGACACGATAGCCATCAAGGCGCAGCCGCTCATTGCCGACGACGACACCATACCCGACTCGCTTCTGCATCCACGCTGGCGCATACAACGAACGCTGCCCATTACGCTCGACGACCTCAATCAGGGCGCCGCCGATCTGCAACGCCCCGACAATATGAAGCAGCAAGTGGAGTATGACGACTCGCTTGGACAGTATGTGGTAGGCCAGAAAATAGGCGGAACATATATAGCTGCGCCCGTTGTGATGACCGCACAGGAGTATATGCAATGGAGTGAGCGCCAGCTTATGCGCAACTTCTTCCGCAAGAAGAACGATGAGATATATCAGGCTAAGGGCAAGGAGAAGTTCGACTTCAGCGACATGCACTTCGACCTGGGACCGGCTGAGAAGATATTCGGTCCCGGCGGTGTGCGCATACGTACACAAGGTACAGCCGAACTGAAGTTCGGAGCTACTCTGAAGAACATCGACAATCCGTCGCTTCCGATACGCAACCGAAAGACTACTACCATGGACTTTGACGAGAAGATAAACGTCAACGTCAACGGACGTGTGGGCGACAAGGTGAACATGAACCTCAACTACAACACCGACGCTACGTTCGACTTCGACGCCCAAAACTTGAAACTGAAGTATGAGGGCAAGGAAGACGAGATAGTGAAGCTCGTTGAGGCTGGCAACGTGTCGTTTCCATCCAACTCGTCGTTGGTGAAGGGAGCCTCGTCGCTATTCGGATTGCGTACCGACCTGCAGTTCGGCCGACTGAAACTGCAACTTGTAGCTTCGCAGAAGAAGTCATCTACTACGAGCGTGTCATCCAAGGGAGGCAAGCAGCTCACGCCGTTTGAAATAGGAGCGGCTAACTATGAGGAGAACCGCCACTTCTTCCTTGCGCAGTTCTTCCACGACAAGTATGACGACTGGATGCGCTCTCTGCCCAACATCACGTCGGGCATAAAGATTAACCGCATAGAAGTGTGGGCTACCAACAAGACCGCCACTACAGCCAACACCCGCAACATCATAGCCCTTGCCGACCTCGGCGAGAACACCCGTGTATCCAATACGTCGTGGACTGTGACCGGACAGCCCGTGCCGTCGAATGCAGCCAATACCGAGTATCAGAGTATGGTGAATCAGTATGCTGCCGCACGCGACATCGACCAGACATCGGCTACGCTCGACGCCATACCAGGATTTGAAGGCGGAGCCGACTACGAGAAACTTGAGAAGGCACGATTGCTCAATTCGTCGGAGTATACCGTAAATACGGCTCTCGGATACATATCGCTCAAGACACAATTGCAGACCGACCAGGTGCTTGCCGTTGCCTATGAGTACACATACGGAGGCGTGACCTATCAGGTGGGCGAGTTTGCCGCTGACAATACCGATGCTTCGAAGGCGCTGTTCGTGAAGTCGCTCAAGAATACGAGCAACAATCCGCAGCAAGCCAACTGGGGCCTCATGATGAAGAACGTATATTATCTGGCTTCGTCGGTAGAGCGCGACAAGTTCCGCCTCGATGTCAAGTTCCAGAGCGACACGGCTGGCGTCTACCTCACTTATATACCCGAACCGCAGGTGAAGGGACAGACCATCATTAAGATGCTTGGTGCCGACCGCCTCGACAATAACAACAAGGCACACTCCAACGGATTCTTTGACTTCGTTGACGGCTATACCGTCACCAACGGTCGAGTGTTCTTCCCCGTTGCCGAACCCTTCGGCAAGTATATGTACAACTATCTCGTGCAGAAAGGAGTGGCTACAGACCAGGCTTCCAAATATGCCTTCACCGAACTCTACGATTCTACAAAGACCGTGGCGCGGCAGATAGCCGAGAAGGACAAGTATATGCTTACGGGACAGTTTCGCGGCACGTCAGCCAATGTTATTCAGACCGGTGCCTACAACATTCCGCAAGGCTCGGTAGTGGTAACGGCTGGTGGCATAGTGCTGGCTGAGGGTACCGACTACTCGGTTGACTATAATGCGGGAGAGGTGACCATTCTCAATCAAAGCATTATCGATGCCGGCACGCAGGTGAATGTGTCGCTCGAGAGCAACACCGACTATGGTATGCAGCGCAAGACCATGTTCGGAATGAACTGGGAGTACGACTTCTCGAAGAATTTCCAGCTGTCGGGTACCATACAGCATCTCTCCGAACAGTCGCTCACTAATAAGGTGGCTATGGGAGCCGAACCGCTCAACAATACCCTTTGGGGCATAAACATCAACTGGAAGCGCGAGAGCCAGTGGCTCACCAATATGCTCGACAAGCTGCCTTTGCTTCATCTCACGCAGCCGTCGCACATATCATTCACGGGCGAGTTTGCCCAACTCATAGCCGGACAGAGCCGAGGCACGCAGGACAATGCGTCGTATATCGACGACTTCGAAAACTCGAAAAACGCCATCGACGTGTCTACACCTACGTCGTGGGTTATCTCGTCTGTACCGTCGATGTTTCCCGAACAGGCCGACATGACCACGTTGCGTTCGGGCTTCAACCGTTCGCGACTGGCGTGGTACACTATTGACCCATTGTTCACACGCCGCTCGTCGTCGCTCACGCCAAGTCACATCAAGAGCGACCTCGAACAGCTCAGCAACCATTACGTACGCGAGTTCTATGTTAACGAGCTTTTCCCCAACCGCGACCAGAGTTCGTACAACGGAGCTACGTCGACGCTGTCCATACTCAATCTTGCCTACTATCCCAACGAGCGTGGACCATACAACTTCAATCCCGACCTGGCTCAGGACGGAACGCTCAACAATCCGCAGCAGCATTGGGGCGGCATGATGCGCAAGCTCGACACCAACGACTTCGAGGCTGCCAATGTGGAGTATATAGAGTTCTGGATGCTCGACCCCTTCATCTATACACGTCGCGAGGGTAAGGCTTCGGAATATGGAGGCGACTTCTACATCAATCTTGGCGAGGTGAGCGAGGACATCTTGCGCGACGGCAAGAAGTTCTATGAGAGCGGTATGCCTATTGACGGTTCGCAGTCTTTCACCACAACCCAGTGGGGCAAGGTGCCAAATCAAGCCACAACCACCTATGCCTTTGCTACATCGAAGGGCGCACGTGCCTTGCAGGACGTAGGTATGAACGGACTCAACGATGCCGAGGAGCAGAAGTGGGAACCGTATCAGCAGTTCTTGCGCGATATTCAGGGCAAAGTCAGCCCCGCCGTGTTCGATTCTATATGGGCAGACCCTGCCGGCGACAACTACCACTATTATCGTGGATCAGACCTCGACCGCATCCAGGCACCCATATTGCGCCGCTATAAGTACATCAACAACCCACAGGGCAACTCGCCCGACAACGAATCGCGCACCGAGAGTTACGACACTTCATACAAGTCTACGCCCGACGTTGAGGACATCAATCAGGACTACACGTTGGGCGAATACGAGAAGTACTTCCAATATAAGGTGTCGATACGTCCCGAAGACCTTGAAATAGGTCGCAACTATATTGTCGACAAGCGCACTACAACACGCCGATTGCGCAACGACCAGAAGGAGTCGGTCGACTGGTATCAGTTCCGCATACCGCTACGTGAGTACGAGCGTAGGGTGGGGGGCATCACCGACCTCACATCGATACGTTTCATGCGTATGTTTCTCACCGGATTCAAACACCCCATCGTGCTGCGCTTCGGTACGCTCGACCTTGTGCGAGGCGAGTGGCGTGTCTACGAGCAGAACCTCGACAATACATCTTCATCTACCGGAACTCTTCAGGTGAGTGCTGTCAATATCGAGGAGAACAACGACAAGACACCGGTCAACTACGTCCTGCCTCCCGGTATATCGCGCGAGCAGGACCCCACGCAGCCGCAGCTTGTAGAGAGCAATGAGCAGGCGCTGTCGATGACAGTCAACAATCTTGCTTCGGGCGAGTCGAAGGCTGTGTATAAGAACACGTCAATCGACATGCGTCAGTACAAGCGATTGCAGATGTTCGTGCATGCCAACTCGTTCGAGCAGAACATGACAAATCTTGAAAACGGACAGCTTTCGGTATTCATACGCCTCGGTTCCGACTACAAGAACAACTTCTACGAGTATGAGATTCCGCTGAAGCTCACACCTCATCGCAACGACTACAACAAATACTCTACTGCCGACCGTATGCAGGTGTGGCCCAAGGACAATATGCTCGACATTCCGCTGTCGCTCCTAACCGGACTGAAGCGTGAGCGCAACAAGGCTAAGGCAATAGGACAGGCGTCGTACAATCGTCCGTACTCGGCTTACGATACCGATAATCCGCAGAACCGTATCACTATTGTCGGCAACCCGACGCTTGGTGATGTGAAGACTATGATTATAGGTGTGCGCAACAATTCAGCAAGCACAAAGAGTGGTGAGGTGTGGGTCAACGAGCTGCGCCTTAAGGACTACAACAGTTCGGGAGGTTGGGCTGCGCAGGGCAACCTCAATGTTCAGCTGTCCGACCTTGGTAATGTCAATGTGCAGGGACGCTATACTTCGGCTGGCTTCGGCGGACTGGAGGACGGTGTGGCACAACGCTCCACAGACGACTATTCCAACTATTCGGTTACGACAAACGTAGAGCTTGGCAAGTTCTTCCCCGACAAGGCTAAGGTGTCGGCTCCGCTCTACTACTCGGTGACCAAGGAGAAGACGTCGCCCAAGTACAATCCGCTCGACAACGACATGCTGCTCGACGAGGCTCTCGATGCCGCTGCCAACAAGCACGAGCGCGACTCGATAGAGAGCATTGCCGTGACCAAGGTGACGCAGACCAATCTCTCGCTGTCGAACGTGAGAGTTGGCATACAGACCAAGCGCCACCCCATGCCTTACGACCCAGCCAACTTCTCGTTCTCCTACTCGCATAGCCACAGCTACACTACGGGCGAGACTACGGTTTATGAGCGCGAGGACAACTGGCGCGGTGCTATGAACTATCAATGGAGTCCGGTGTACAAGTCGCTCGAACCGTTCAAGAAGATTAAGTCGAAATCGAAGTGGCTCGACCTGCCACGCCGATTCGGATTAAACTGGTTGCCGCAGAACGTAGGCTTCAATACCGAGATAACTCGCAACTACTACGAACTGCAGGAGCGCGATATGGAGGCTACTGAGAATCAGAACCTGCCGCTGACATTTGCGTCGCAGTTCTTGTGGAACCGTGAGTTCAACCTGCGTTGGGACCTTACGAAGAATCTGCACATGAACTTCCAGAGTGCTACCAATGCCGAGATTGAAGAGCCCTACATGCCCGTCAATAAGGATTTGTATCCCGACCGCTATGAGGTGTGGAAAGACTCTGTATGGACATCAATCAAGCACATGGGCACACCGCTCAACTACAACCAGCAGTTCCAGGCTTCGTATAAGTTGCCTATCAATCTGCTGCCCGTATTCGACTGGATTACGTCCGATGCCAGCTATACGGCTTCGTACAATTGGGTGCGCGGTACCGACCTTGAAGACGGCACGTCGCTTGGCAATAACATAGCCAACAACCGTCAGGCCAATATCAACGCCCAGTTCAATATGGAGAAATTGTACAATCATATACCGTTCCTCAAGAAGACCAATGAGCGTTTCCGTCGCGACAGTTCGCGTAGCAATAAATCATCACAGAGTCGCAACAAGACATCGGGCAAGGATGCCAAGAACAATCGTCAGGCAGCACGCGATGAAAAACTGCGCCGACAGTTGCCTAAGAACAAGCGGGCTTACGAGAAGGAGATAACCCTCTTGCCCGACACTACTCTTAAGGTTACGCATAGCCGTAAGACGCGCCGCCTTATTGTAAGCGCCAAGACCGAAGACGGCAAGCCGTTCCGCTTGCGCTATCGTCGCCTCGACGACAATAACATACGTATAATGAATAAGGTGGATTCGGCGTTGAAGCTCAAGATAGCTGTGTCGGCCAAAGAGCCGCTTGACGAGAAACGATGGTATCGCACAGCACAGTCGGTGGCACGTGTGCTCATGATGGTGCGTAATGTCAGTCTGAGCTATCGCAACCAGTATGCCATGTCGCTGCCTGGATTCAAGCCTATGATAGGTGATGTGTTCGGACAGCGTTCGGGTATGGGTGCCATGTCGCCGGGTCTCGACTTCGCCTTCGGATTCATAGGCGACGGATATATCGAGAAGGCACGTCGCAACGGATGGCTATTGATGAACGATTCGCTCGCTACGCCAGCTACTACCAATCGTACCGAGGAGCTGCAGCTGCGTGCTACGCTTGAGCCTGTGCGCAATCTTAAGATCGACCTTACTGCCACACGCACCGTAACCACGGCTCGCTCGGTACAGTATATGTACGAAGGCAATCCAACAACGCAGAGCGGTACGTTCACAATGACTACTACATCGCTTCGTAGTGCGTTTGAAGGTTCGGGCAATGCCAATAACGGCTATCGTTCAAAGTCGTTCGACAGGTTCTGCTCGTCGCTCGATAGGATACGCAATCGTGTTGAGGCTCGTTATGCAGGAGCCGTCTATCCTGCCGGAACAGCATTGGCAGGCAAGCCTTTCAGTGCCGAGAATGGTGGAGTGAGCCGTTACAGCGCCGATGTCATGGTGCCGGCATTCCTCTCGGCTTACACCGAGATGGGCGACGGCGGACTGTCGATATTCCCTTCGCTCTCGCATCTGCTGCCCAATTGGACATTAAGATACAGCGGACTGTCGAAGCTGCCGTGGGTGCGCGACGTGTTCAAGAGCGTCAACATAAGCCACGCCTACAAGAGCGTTTACGCCGTAGGCTCGTATGCTTCGTACAGCACATATATGGAGTATATGAACGGTCTGGGCTTCATCAACGATGCCACAACCGGAATGCCCGTGCCCAACTCGATGTTCAACGTGTCGACCGTCAGCATCAACGAGGCGTTCTCGCCATTACTCGGCATCGATGTGACGCTGCAAAACAACATGACCATCAAGGCAGAGTATCGCACCACACGCGTCATGAGCCTTAGCATGACATCGGTACAAATCAATGAGGCGTCGTCGCACGACTGGGTTATAGGCGCTGCCTATACGCTCAACAACTTCAATCCGTTCGGTGGCAATCGCCATCGTCGTGTGCGCCAGCGTGGTCGTTCAACGGCAGCCGGTGCGTCGCAGCAGAAGACGGGCTCTAACAGTCGCAACACTTCGTCAAGCGGAGTGAACAACGACCTCAAGCTGCGCCTCGACCTCAGTCTGCGCAAGCAGGCATCGATAACCCGCGACATCGCCACGATGACCTCGGCAGCCAACAGCGGCAATACGGCGTTCAAGCTGTCGTTCTCAGCCGACTACACCTTGTCGCGTATGCTCACCATGAGCTTCTACTACGACCGCCAGACCAACACCCCGTTGCTTTCGTCGAGCAGTTATCCTACTACGACACAAGACTTTGGTTTGAGCATGAAATTCTCGCTGACAAGGTAAACGGTAAGCTCAGTTTGGGTAGCCGATAATAGCTGCAAATATAAGACAAGCGGTAAAAAAGTGTTACAAAACAAAAATCGATTCCAGAGATTTCGGAAGCCGATTTTATAGCTTTTCGTAGGGTGCGACATCATCCTACACTTCAATTTGGGCTTCTTTGCTCTTCAAATGGATTACATTTGGAGAGCAAAGAAGCCCAAATTGCATTGTAATAGAGCCTCAAATGGATGGCAATAGTACTCCTTTTGCAATGAAAAGGATATCTTTTCAGTCTCATAGAATTGCACATTCCGGCTCTCGTCGCACATAAAGCTGTGGGCATCAGCAATATAACGCTGCACGCGTAAAACTCGAGAATTTCGAGCCAAAGATTTAATAGCACGCTCAACTCATAGTTTTGAGCGGTTAGAAATGCAAATATTGTACAGTCAGGCGTAGGAGGCTATGGCGTCCCCGCCGTAGTCTGGGCAAACAATAGCGTAAGTCGTATCTCTTGCGCAGCATCATTCCGAACAGCTTGCCATACAACCGTTTAGCAAGAACCAGCTTGATGCACGCTTCCAGTACCGTTTTCAGTACCGCCTAACTGGTACTGGAGTTTCATATAGGTGGTACTGGAGTTTCACCTAACTGGTACTGGAGTGTTACTTATGTGGTACTGGCAAAGAACTTATATGCATAAATCCTGCATCCCGATTGATGTGTTCCTCGTATTTATCAAAATCCATTCTGGAGTCAGCTCCTACCTTTTCAAGCATCAGTCTTATCACTTCTGTTCAAATCTCGTTTATTATTTGTATATTTGCAACAAATAATATAATGTGAAAATTATGAAGATACTTCCATACATCGGTTTCTGCTTCCTTATGCTTTGTGCATTGTGCACAGGCATAAACAGCTATAACAGAACTAAAGGCATGATAGCGCAGGACGTTAATCGTGCATTGGGGCAAGTGCTTGCGAAGATGCCTGACAATGTGGTCACTACAGATACCATACGTTGCTATCGCAACTGCCTGACTATTGCCGAATTGAAAGATACGGCAGGTATAGCCATGCGTACTGTGCGTAGGGATGGACGCTTGGAGACAAAGCTTGTGGCTGAGGCTAACTGTAGCTTTGCCACTACATTCATGTTGTCCGACCAGAAGGCTTCGGGTTCTATCTTGTTTGTTGGGATGCTGTGGCTATTGGGCGGTCTGTGGTACGTCAGGAGGAATAGGCCAAAGCTGATAGTGCAAGGTCTGTCGTATGGAGGCATAGTATACCATAACGATAAGTTCATGACGCAATCGGGCGAGCAGATTCATCTTACACCTATGCAGCATTCCTTGCTCAAGATGTTCATAACCGCCGACACTCATACACTATACAAACAGGAGATTTGCGACCGGTTATGGCCAAAGAAGCCGGATGCCAATGACACGCTCTACACCCTGATAAGACGCATAAAACCTATTATAGAGGCTCATAGCATGCTGAAGATAGAGTCGGACAGGGGCAAGAGCTATAGCTTGATACTCAAATAGATAGGATTTTGGTCAGCCAATTGTCAGGGAGATGTCAGCCAGAATAATTGGCTTTCTTGCAAGGAGAATATAAATTTGCACCAAAAACAAAAAAACATGGTGCAAATGAAACGATTGGTTACACTTTCAATTATTCTGTCTTCCACATTCTATGCTTTTGCTCAGGATGTGGAGAAGACTGTCACGCTCGACGAAGTGACAGTAAAAGCAGCCAAGGTTGTGAACAAGGCCGACGGTATGATAATCTACCCTACCGATGCTCAGAAACAATCTTCGAACAATGGCTACAGCATTCTTGAGAAACTCACACTTGCCAATCTTCGTATCGACAACATCAGCCATTCTATTACTGCCATCGACAATAGGGGAGGAGTTCAAATTAGAATAAATGGTATCGTGGTTGGCAAACCGGATATGTTGGCTCTCAATCCAAAGGATATCTCCAAGATAGACTTCATCAACAATCCCGGCGTTCGTTATGGTGACGGCATAGCCTATGTCATAAATATCGTAACACGCAGGAACGGGACCGGATATACCGTTGGCATGGACCTTACCTCGGCGCTTACCACGTTGCAGGGCGATGACATGGTTTATGGTAAATGGAACAAGGGAAAGAGCGAATTGTCGTTTTCGTATGACGTGAGCGGGTATAAAACCAAAGGCGAAAAGAGCAAGCAGTCGGCAGATTACACCTTGACAGATGGTAGTATCTATACAATAGAACGAAACGATGTGGAGTCGCTTCGTAAATCCATATCGCATGACGCAAAGCTAACCTATAACTGGGCAGACTCTACAGCCACAGTCTTTCAGGCATCATTGAACGGAGCATTCAACAACACTCCCGACAATTATACTGTTAAGGACATTGTGGACGGCACTCGCCAATATAAAGCAACAAGTAGAGCGAAAGACAAGAGCTATTCGCCCGTATTGGATATCTATTTCTTCCGTCAGCTTACCCCACGTCAGTCTGTTACCGCAAATGCTGTAGCCACTTATATCTCCACACAGACAAGCAGTTATTATGACGAGGGCAAACCTTATAAATATGATGTGGATGGCAAGACGGCTTCTCTGCTTACAGAGGTAATCTACGAGAACCGACTGAAGCCTTTCACTTTCTCTACAGGCTTGAATAACAGCTATAAGTACATCAAGAACAACTATCTTGGTGACGCTTCCTCTTTGACCAAGACCAACAACAACCGCCTATATGCCTTTGCTGAAATCAAGGGCATGCTCCAACCGTTTAGCTACACATTAGGAGCTGGCGCAAGTTATATTCATTACACTCAGAATGGGCACAAATACAACTTCTGGACTATCCACCCAAAGGCATCTCTGACATATCAGATTAGTAATAGCATGCAGCTGAGCTATACTTTTGGGATGCAGGACAAAGTCTCGCGCATAGCCATGACGAGCGATGCTATGGTTCGTACAAACAGTATGGAATGGACAGCAGGTAATCCCGATTTGAAACCTTCGCACGATATGGAGCATCGCCTACATGTTTCATACAACACAAGTCGCTTGCAGACCTTCGTTGAAGGTTATTATAAACAATGTCTAAAACCGAACATGGCTCACTATGAGCGCACCGACGACAACCAATTCATCTATACCCAGATAAACCAAAAGGAGATAGACGCGCTGGATGTCTATGCATATGCAAGCTATTGGCTCTTGCCCGAAAAGCTCCAAATTGCAGCCAATGGAGGAATATATAGATGCTTCAATTTCGGCTACGACTATACGCATTGCTATACCTCATGGTTCTATGCAAGCAGCATCACGGCTTATCTCGGCAACTTCACGTTGCAAGGCTATGTTGACAACGGCAATCGGTTCTTGGAGGGTGAATCAAAAGGCTACAACGGAGCCTATTCGGTACTGAAAGCATCCTACACATGGCGCGACTTGCAGTTCTCATTGTCATGGGCAAATCCATTCAACAAAAACTACAAGTCGTACGAGAACGAATTGCTCAATCGCAATATCTATAAGCATACAGTAGGCTACTCAAAGGCCAACAGCAATCTGATCTCCTTGAATATCTCATGGCGACTGAGCCATGGCAGCAAGCATAAGTCGGCAGAAAAGAAAATAAACCTACGCGATACGGATAATGGCATTATAAAATGAAAAAATCTTTACCCCAGTTCGGGATAATTTTACACGAGTTGTGGCTAATGTATAAGTCGGGCTTGTATTAAAAACAAAAAGAGGTAACTATCTGAAATCAGATAATTACCTCTTTGTGGAGCTGGTGGGATTCGAACCCACGTCCAAACAGGGAAACCATATGCTTTCTACATGCTTATTCCAGCCTTCGGTTTTCGTGCTGCGACAAGACCTGGACCACCAATCGCAACCTTATCCTCTAAAACTTCATCCGTGCACCGAGGCATACACAGACTATTTCCGATTTACCTGCACCGCTTGACCCTCAGATTCGGAACAACATCCTTGGAGCGATGTCTCGTTCCGCCAACCTTGTGGCGGAATAAAGCTAATCTACTGTACTTCGATTAAGCAGCGAGAGCGTAGTTGTTTTCGCCAATTAAATTGTTGATCACTCAGATTAAGGAGCTAGCCATCGAGGCTCCGCATGCTTACATACCATTTCATCCCGCTGTCAAATCCAGTCAACCCCGAGATGTTGTATATTAACTTTGCAAAGTTAGTACAAATGACTGAAACTGCAAAATAAAATGGCAGGATTTTGCTGTTTTAGTAGTTATCCAGATTTACGATTTCCCAATAGCCACCAAAAGTGGGTGAACCAATTCTTTTTAGAGTACCAGTTTCTCTTAGTTGGCGTAGGTTCTTTTCAACTCCTCGTGTAGAGATACCCAACTCCATTGCAATTTGTGGAGCTGTTATTTGGGGATCTTTCTTTATCATTTCTATAATTTTGTCAGATGTTTTCTGACGTGTTCCCGAACTTTTCCCGTTTGTCTCCGAACTTTCTGGCTTAGTTCCCGAACTTTTGAGTTGAGTTCCCGAACTTTTGAGCTGAGTTCCCGAACTTTCCGAACACCCTTCATGTATCGGAACAGTAACCAAGAACGTCAAGCGGTTATAGGTCATTTAAATATACATGGCAGAGTAGACCTTGCTGAATGGTACGGGGATTCCGCCATGTGGATAGAACGGACTAAGCTTCACCAACCCGTCTGTGGCTTGGCTTGTTATATCGGCAATCACCGCATCAGGATATTTCTTCGGTATGTTTTCGCGCTTCCTGAGCTTAGATTCTATTGCTATCATTATTTAAAGACTTTTTCGCCAAAACGTTGACGGATGTCAGACTTGAAATGGGAGGGAAGGTTTTCACAACCATCGTATTTGTATGTTATTTTATATCAATGATTTACACTCTAAACGGTAGAAAAGTGAAGATGTGGATTCTGTGAGTGATATAAAGAGTGAAAATTTAACACTTTTAACTTTTATCAACGGTAATAATATTAACTTGTGCCAAATGCATATATGAAAAAACATTTATCGCCTTTCGTGTTTTTATGCAATTTAGATTTAGCCAAATAAATGATACTCAACCTGACTCCTCAACTTTCCTATCAATGAAGGTATTTGATCTTTTAGTGATTTATGAATGAAAATGTATCTGAATGGTTTGGCCTTAAATTCATAACAGTTCTTGTCATCCGAATATATATCAGTGTATGGAATTACCTTATCGTCAATAAGAAAATTCACCTTTGAAGCCTTAACACCTTTGTCTGTTCCTGTTGCCTCTAACGACCATACATCAAATATATTAGTTCCCGTTTCTTTGCATATAAACTCTTTGCATTTGTCACTAAACAACCAGCAATTAGAAGAATACAACATTTTATGCATTATCGGGAAAAGTGCAAAGAATTCTGCTGTGGACTTCCATAATGGGACATATTCGTAATTGCGACTCAACCATTGCTTGACATATTTGTCATTATGAGTATATTTCATTAAAGAAATAAAGTCATCATCATCAGGGTAAATCAATGGAACTTTACTACTGCCTAATTTTATCTCACTGAGATATGCATCCACATCACAAAGTTGTTCTAAAGCATTCTTTCTTATTTCCTTATCTTCCGTATCTGGATATCCGAAATGATACATGGCTGCAGACTCCATTGCTTTTTTCAATAAAGCCTGTTCAAATACTACTGTATGGTGCGTTATCACATTCTTCTGCTGATATGTTTTTACAGCCAATACTGCTTCTATTTCATTCAAAGCTTTTGGTGAATAGCAGACTTGCCACTTACCATCCTCTCCACAATGTACACGTATAGCAGAGATTAGTCGCTCTGAATCGACACTGGCTGTACTGTATCCAGATGCCCATGAATCTCTTTTTACATAGTCAAGGCCATCTGCATCAATGATGTCACCATGGATAAGATCAATAAATGCATTTTCAAAACTTTTGTTAACTTCATCTTGATATTTGCATCCAATTATCATTCTCACTACCAGTTCCAAATCTGCGTTTTGCTGAACATAGTTACCAAAAGCTTTAATGACAACCCATGCACTCATCTTTTCATGTGGAGCCGCTTTTTTAAAGAAATGGAATGAATCGGCACGAAAATCGTCATTTCCTATTTCGTCCTCAAGCATTTGAGAAAGATTGTGTTTGTCATTATCAAAATATTCCTCAAATGTGTGAGAGAAAGGAGAGTGACCAATATCATGCAATAAGCAAGCCAATTCATAACTATTGAATACAACTTCCTTATTAGAAGGGAAGGATTCACATTCTTCAGTTTTCTTTAGTGCTTCAATTATCAGGTGGCCAAGGTGGTATACACCTAAAGAGTGTATGAAACGATCATGTCGAGCACTAGGGAATAAGGCCCTGGTAGAAGTCTGCTCTATTCTACGTAAACGCTGAAAATATACAGTGTCAATAACATTTTTCATTAAGTTGTCAGACACTTGAATATAGCCATGTACACTATCTAATATTCTTTTGTTACTATTTCCCATTTTGTTCTAATACGTTCAATCATATTTTTATTTGAGTCGTAATAAACAATGCGAGGTTTGGACTCTACATGCTTCTTTATTATAATTTCTGTACTTCGAACTTCTAATAAAGACGGATATTCATAAGCCGCAACTTCAAAATCCTCTTCATTGAAAATACATTTTATATGTTCCTCTCTTAACAGATTAGCTAATCTGTTAATCTTACAAGCTTCTACTACAAGATCATCCTCTAATCTTAGACTATCAAAGAATGACAATAGTTCATAAGTTTCACAATATATCATTTTCTTTAGTAATATTACGCCAACAATAACCATGTAACATTCGCCACAGAGTCGCATCGTCCATTATTACTACTCTGTCCAAACATATATTACAGATAGTTGACTTGTCAAAAATTTTTTTATACTTCAAGATTCTCTATTTCTTTTGAAATTAACTTGTACTTAGCACGAATATCTTCTCGTTGATAGAACTCCAACAAATCTGCTTTACAGAGAACCCCATCCTCCAAATATTTTTCTAAGTACTGCTGATTGAATTCTATTGACAAAAGGCTTTTCTCTATATTCTTCAGTATCTGTTGATTATTCTTAAGATTGCTTTTCACCAGCATTTCAATATTCTGTACATCACGGATGTCTTTCAGCAAACGTTGGATTAGCATATTAACAAAATCAACCTCTACGTTCTTCCCATCCTTTCTTAATGCCAGTCCACGGGCTAAATTGTAAGCAATAGCCAAGTTGTGATAGTCTGAAACCTCGTAATCAATAATGCAAATAAAACCAATATTTTCAATATATGCAACCCCATCCACAACCCGCTGTATAGAAGCATCTGCCAGTGTTTTATCAAAAACAATAATGCTCGCATTAGCACCACGGTTTACTGTTGACTCTAGCAATTGACTCCATGCAGTATCATACTTGTTAGATGCAATATCTGGTGAATCAACATCCCCCAATTTAATACTTTTGTCAAACTTACATTCTATGGCCACTTTCTTTCCACTGTTCTCGCCACCTACATAAGCTAGAATATCGCCAGTCTTGTTGTTCTTCAACAGACCTTTCGATGTACCAGATAGTGAAACAACATCTCCTAGATGAAAACGCTCAATGTAGGCTTCAAGAAACTCTAAAATATCATTCTCTGCGGCAACGCCCTTAATAGCTGTTTTATGAAAAACCTCTTGTTTCATATCAAACAGCAGTTTTAAGTTCTCCAATTGTACCCCCAAGTCATCTGTTGTTTTAGAGAGGAAAGCAGAAAATCTGTCTTCCATTGTTGCCAGTACACCAATGCGAATCGCACGCAATAAAGCTGTCTCTCTTTCATTCTCAGGGAGGGAAACAAAAAAACGATAAACAAGCTCATCCGAGATTTCAAAACTATCCACTTGGACGCGCTGGAGTTTGTGATCTATACGCATACTTTATACTTGAGCGTAACGGTAGCCACCCTTTTTAATATAGGCTGCAAGGAAATTGCCATGCGAATCTGCAGCCATCAATCCATCATAAATACTTTGTGGCACATCATAATACTGATAAACGGAGCCACTCAAAAACTCAATCTCTAAAACCATGTTTCCAGGGTCGTAGCCAATCGAAGCAATGTTCGAAGATGATACATATTGTCTTTCCATATATTTTATAAATGTTACAAATTAACTTGCTGTAATCTCCATGCTTTCACAATGTTTTGATACTCTTCATCAGTAATATCCAAAGCATTGTTCCAAGCACCTTTCCCGTTTTCGTCAGAAGCCACAATGGGGTCATTACTGTCTGGCCTATTCTTTTTATCTGGGAATGTAATGACAGCTCTCATAGGCATTCTCACTGCCTCACCAACAATAATGGATTCACCAGTTTTCAGAATCGGAAGCATATTCACCAGATTAGAAAGATTATCTGAAACAGAATTGGCAATTATACCTCTATCATTAGAGTTTGTCAGGCGCAAAGCTATCGTTGTACCACATTGTGAAAGAATAGTTGGATCAATCTCTGAAGGGCGTTGACTTACAATCATGGCACTAATACCATATTTACGTCCTTCCTTTACCAATCGGCGTACTATTTTGGACGCTCTACTATAATTGTCACTTCCAAGATAATTATGAGCCTCCTCCATCACGACCAGTAAAGGACGCTTTCTGCCTCCTTGTTCAAGATTACGTGACCAGAACATAGAGTCATACATGACACGCAGAAGAATTCCTATAATATCATGTAAAATTCCACTTGGTACTCCTGAAACATCAAAAACTGAGAGAGTTTTTTCTCCCATCCAAAGTTTCAATAGTGAATGTATATCATTTGTTATATTTCCATCTGCATCTGGAATAAACCCCTCTGGTTTTAAAGCAAAATCAAAACGTGGATCTACCATTTTTGCCTGTAATGCTATCAACTGTCTTCTTAGATTCATGGTAGCCGCTGACAAGAATATTTTTGATTGCTGTTGCTCCTTATATCTGGGTAGTACAAATGGCTCCATAGATCCAGTCATTTTACTTCCTTCTTCGTTTGTTACGAAAGCTTCAGTCGTCTCATTCTCATCAAAATCCCTATCAATAGCACACGTCTTCTGTCCTGTTCCCGTACAGGTATGTGTAGCAAACATCGACCTGTATAAATAAAGGAACAAACGTTGCAGACTGAAAGGCACAGGTGTATCTACTGTTATATTATCCTTGTTTAAATATGAGAATAAAACAGGGTTCTTCTCTATTGTCAGCTTTTTAAGTGCTAGAATAAGTTCCGAAAGTGGGAATCTGTCATTATCTTGAATATCACCAAAAGCAAAACTTACGAATTCGTCAAAGCTCATAGCCCAATAGGGCACAACTAGTTTTTTATCCGTATCATCTTCTGGAGTTATTCTAAAAACATTAGCTCTACTTTTAAAGGTACCACCGTACTCACCATGAATATCAACAAGAATAATTCTGGAGGACGGAAAAACTGTGGAATCTATAAGAGTGTTAACTAATCCTGCCACAGTAGTTGATTTACCGGTTCCTGTAGAGCCCACAATACAACTATGTCTGGTCACCAACTTATTGATATCTACCATCGCTGGTATATTCTCCGCACCAGAAATAGTACCTACGGGTACAAACTCAGCACCATTCTCACGACCATATATATTCACCAGGTCATCTTCTGTAACAATATAAACCTCGTCATCTATCATAGGATATTGTGAGATTCCTCTTTCAAATGGCTGGCCTTTTGCGCCTTCCCCTACTAGTTGTACAGTCATCCACCTTAACCCTGTATTGGCATCGTCCCTCATGGGTTCAGGTACTGCATCAGCTCCTATCTGTACAATGGTACCATACAAATTGACAAAGCCCTGTGGTATTTTCACAAAGCCACCAACCTGTCCAACCTTATAACCATTTCCATAGATATAAGAAATGGTTGAGTTGAGCGATGGATATAACTGTACAGAAACATTTGTTCCAGAAATACTTCTTACAGATCCTATGACAGCAGGATTACTATTTGTCTGCATCTGGATGATCTCCTATTAGTTCTAAAAGGAAGGAAGTGAAAGCGGCGAAGTCTCCAAACGATACGCGGTCATCAACCTTTTTTAAATTAAAGTTTACAAATTCATTCTTGTCATCCACAAACTTTGACCATTCACGGCGTTGAGCACCAATCACGGCCTCTTCATCGTGCCAAATACTGAGGTTGGGACGTTCTAATGCTCTTTTTACAGCTTCTGGTGCAACTAATGTACCTGTAGTATCTTTCTTCATCTTTCCATACATCAATGCCACTACATTTGCACTCTGGTTTACCTTCAATGCATTTATAATTGTGTCATTGATATGTTCGTCACCAAATGAATAACCACAGACAAATAATACGGCATGAGGTTTTAGAAGGAAGCTAGTCAATCTGTCTGACATAGCCAGAAATGGCATTTTGCGACTCTGATCGTATTTCAGTTTGGAGGGATATATTAATTCAGGAGAACCTGGAATACCTTTAGATACTCTGCAAACTCCTCCCGACATGGTCTTCCAATTCACCGAGCCATGAAGTTTCCATAGTCTCGTCCAATAGGAAGGCAGTTCATTTTCCTCAACAGAATGAATATCAAAGAATGGGTATCTTGAACCAGAGAATCCATCAAAGAACGGTACACTTTGTTCTTCTAAAGCCTGTTCTAACAGCAAGTCATAGTTAGTCGTGAATACTTCAACAGGAACGGCACGGTCAATAGAGTTTACCCATCTTGCTAATCTTCTATATGAATTATCTCCATCTGGTAAGTCCTTTGTCACAGCATTAGCTATCGTATTACAGATTTCTGTTTCCAAGTCATCAAGTTCATTTTCTGTAAAACCTCGTACTATGCCGCCTCCTGTCGAGACTTCTTTCATGGAGCGGATATAGGTAAGAACATCTTCTAGATTTGAGGTGTCCCTACCAGACTTACCCAACTCTTCAATCAGTTTTTTATATGGTGAGGTCGTAGCGTCTGTAGCATGTGCGTCGTTGATAATCTTAGATAAACCCGCCATATCTGGAAGCAGTGGGTTTCCTGCGACTTTAACAGACAAAGGACAGCCTGCTGCAAGGAGGAAGCCAAGCGGGGCTTTATCTTGTGATAGTAGCAACCTCAGACTTCGCAAATGTTTTATTTGATCATGATTCATATATCTTCTATTTTTACAGCCTTCAATTTTCCAAAGTGTATGTCGTCTATAACCATCTGAAAGAACTCAACAGGATATTCTTCCTTGATATTAATAATAGAACGCTTGGTTTCATCCCAAACACTTTTTTCGTTCACCCATTTACGTCCTTTCAGTATATCTATAATCTCAGATTGCTTTTCTTTTGGGCATTTCAAACCGAAATAGATAGCAGCAATGCTGTCCTTTGCGTCAATGCAGGCATAGTCCCCTGTACTATAAGGATCATAAGCAAGTAATCGCAACTCATTCTCGTATTCCCATGCTTTTCCTTTCACAAAAAAGGCATCCTGTAAATTGATTGCACCATTTTTCCTATAGACATCCATGTTTGAGGTATATTCTATATCCCGAAAGTATGCTATCTGACTTTTAGCTTCATCTGCAAATCTTGTAATGTCGTTGTTGAAGTGGTACTTTATGCACACCCCCTTGTGATTATTGGCATAGTGAGCCCACATGAGTTCATTCAGATATTCTTCTGGATCATTATCATGTTTTTGTACCCATATAGGTTTGTCTCTTTCATCAAATTCTGGCTGAACTCTTATGTTCTTAACAAAACACGAAATTTTCAAGCATTCTCTGTACGATTCACTGACAAGTTGGGATATATCGTCTCCATATAGAGTCAGAAGTTCCAATATTGGACAATCAAAAGGGTCATTGAAGGTTGTGGGTGATGACATACTTAGCATCTCATGCCTAAATGCATCAAGGAGATACTCGTTAGTTGCCCTGTAAGCATAGCATTCTACTTGATATGAAGTATGATTAGCTTCTGCCAAAGAATAATATATAGCTTTCTTTAGATATTCTTTCAGCTCCTCGTTGGATGCAAGAGATAATTTGTGAAGACATAAAACAAGATTGGAATACAGGGCATTTTTAAATCCATACATATATTTCACTTTCCCTTCATAATCAGACAATTCGTCACGCAACAACGTTGCCGTATCTTCTGAAAGATGATTCGATAAATAAAGATTACCAGAAAAAGTGCATAGTGAAGCTCCATATAATCGTTCACCATCCTCACCATTTACCATATAACCTACGACATCTTTCCAACTCATATAGTTGTTCAGGAACTCTTCCACGACTTTATCAGCCACAGCCGTATCAATCGTATTCTGGTTTACGATTGAAAACTGCTTTAGTTGTGGAATATTCACATGACTCAAATCCTTCGTCATTACTACTCCTGTATTCATATATATAACCTATTTGATCTTGATTATCCACATTCCATCATTATCCTTGCCTTCATGCTTCAGAACACCTTTCTTTTGTAAAGCAGAAAGGTCACGTTCGATGGTGCGCTGACTCACCGACAAAGTCTCCGACATTTGTTTGCCAGTTATTGCTGGATTCTCCTTGACGAGATTGAGTATTTTCTGCTGACGCTCAGTGAGTTTCGTCTCCGACACGTCTCCGTCATGGTCTACGACATTCTGGGTGTCGGCAGTGGCATAGATAATGGTCTGAAATTGGGTTGGAGTGGATTTGAAAACGGGTTTCAGTTCTTCCTTATATCCATCTAGTGCTTTGGTCTCATTGCAGATGCGTGTGAGTCCGCTACCTCGTTTCTCCATATAGTCAAGTTGAGCCATCACGTTTGCAAGAATTGGATTGCGCCTTTCAGAAGACACATCCTTGATGTCCAAATCCTGTATCAGCATTCCATTGTACATTCCACCTGGGGATGTGACTGTTAGGCGGTCATCGTATATGTCAAGATGAACTTCACCACCCATCACGGTATAGTCGCGATGGATGAAGTGGTTTACCATTGCTTCCAGAACAGCACGTTCTGCATACTCTGGTTTGTTCTTTCGTCCATCAGGCAGTTTCTCCCAGCCTCTCTTGGTGTTTGACTTCACAAAGTTCATTGCTTCACGGAGCAGCATGAGGACATTGCCTGTAAACTCTGCATCATTGATGGCGTCGCCCTTTTCCGTTCCATCCCATCGGGTACAATAAAGACGGGATTGCCATAAGGGACAATCATCGGCAAACAGTGCTCCTGCATTCGTAAGGGTACCTGCAACTGTTACCAGCCCAAACGATAATAGGTACTTCTTGTCCCATTCTTGCTTGGTGCGGTCTTTGAAAGTATTCGCTAATATCGTGAAAGCATAGTCTTCAGATTTATAATCCGTGTGGAGGGAATCATAGGTTTTATTAGAACCTTTCAGTACCAAGCGAACCATCTGCTCTGCTGTGGCAGGTACGCTTTCATCACCGATGCGAACAAAGGCAATACGCTGACCATCTCCAACATAGTAATATGGAGTGTAATGCCCTGAATTGACTTTGAGTTGCAAGACATGCAAACCATCTATAGCATGTGGAATCATTTCCACCTCTGGCAGGGGATCCATATAGTCACGAATCTTACTACTGATAGCTTCGCAAACATGCTGCACATCTTCAAGTCCGTTGACGATGCCATCATTATCAATGCCAAAGAAAAGGGAACCGCCTAAGCCATTGGCAAAAGCGCTTACGCTTTTCAGCCAACTCTTAGGTTTCTTCTCTTCAAGCATCACCTTGAAATCGTATGCGGTACATTCAGCTATCAAAGTATTTAATTCCATTTTATAAAAAATCTCGTTTTATTCTACAAAGATACACATTTTTATTGAGAAGACGGTCTAAAATCATTGTTTCGCGCGTAATTTAAGCAAATTTCATCTTAAAACACATCAATATGCAGCTAAAAGTTGCGATAATTGAGAATTTTTGTATATATTTGCAACGCATAGAAGGCAAAGCCTGCTTTGCAAGACATATTGCTCACATCCTGCCAAATTACCACACCGAAAGGATAGAAAGAGCAAACACCAATCATCGTGAAGTCGCGCCATTGGCGCAGACTTCCCCATAGATGATTGGAGGCTATGGTAAGCCTGGCAGGATTATGGTGGCGGTCTGCGCCATTTTTGAGAAGGTAAACTCCAAAATAAGATAAAGAAATGTAACATAAACAGAATGATGACATTTACAATTACAGATTTCTTGATAAGCTTACCTATCACAGCAATTATTATATTTGCTATCAAGTTGGTGTACAAGAGGGCGGGAATATCTGCAACTCCTATGGGCTGTCTCATAGGGTGTCTGATAATGTTTTGGGTTGTACTTTGTGCTATTGGAGGCTGTTCCGAAAGGAAACGAACTCAATCAGAATCACATCTTGCTCACATAAAACTTGTAACTACAGGTGCAATTGTTAAGATACCAAAGTCGGAACTGGTTGGAGCAGACACCATCTATCGTGAGAAAAAACATGTCCATAAGAATGACACAGGAAGAGATTTGGTTGAGTATATGGTCAAATACACGACAAACGGCCAAGATGCGGATCATAAGACAATAGGGTTGCTAATTCGTCCCAACCAATACTTCTATTGGTATGATGACGATAAAGACTACCATATGTTTACACTGCCCCCATCATCTACAACGATTGTCACTAGAAGCAGATATGGGAGAAATCACCAGTTAGATTTCACTTATCTACATTTTCTCGACTATGCCGAGAATGTTCCCGATTATGTTGTCATACCCAACAAATAGATCAGATTATGTATTGTAAGCATTGCGGAAAACAAATTGCAGATGATTCTTCGTTCTGTCAGTACTGCGGAGAAAAAGTTATAGATGAATTATTATTGTCTGAAAATAGTACTATCCAACCTGCTAATAACAAAAACATTTCGGAAGAAGGTACTTCCGAAGTAATCATAGTTACCAAAGAAGCAAATCCCATACAGGTAGAAGTTTCCAAGAAAGGTAAAGATAATAGCTCTACCATAGCCAATGAGATTGTCGGAAACTTAAAGATGGTAGGTGTTGCTTTATGTATATTCCTTGTTTACATGATGGGGGTTGTACTTATTCATTCAAAAGATGCAAAGCCATTAGACGAAAATAGTTATTGGGGAGAAAGTTGCTATGACCCAACAACGATGAGTTCTAACCGAATGTTTCACTGGCAGCAACACTACGCAAAAAGAGTCTGTATGGCTCCGAGTTTCAAAAGCAAGGGGAAGAATGTCCATGGCTTCTCATCGGATTTCGAGACGTTTGCTTTTGTACATAGCATTGAGCCCATAAATGCAATTGATTATTCTTTAATCATGGGAATGAATGGTGAGGAAGCGTTATCATATGCCAATAGAGAAGCGAAGGATAAACAATTGCCACAATCTATATTAAAGCAATATGAAGAGGAAGCAAAAAAAGATGCTGAACAGGACAGACAATCTTTCAATGATGAGATTTCAAGTATCCGAAAGTATGCCTTTGAGGAAGATTTAAAGAAAAATGCAACCTATGCATCTATTATTAGTTTGCTTGTAATGATATTAGGCAGATACTTTGTAAAAAGCGTTAAATGGGTAAATGTAAATAAAACAAAATAAGAGTTAACATGATTAGGCATTTTTTATCATTCAGGAGAGCATCACAGCAAAGCTGCTATGCACTCCAGACCTAAGGCATCGGAGCACCCTATCGTCGCAATAATGTGACAGCACAGCTCAATAAGGGTGGCTCTGAGGTTATTATTGGTTTCAGTGGAAATGCATGTTCGGCATTATGCGTTTTGTCGCAAATGTAGATGTCGTTGGATTGTTGTTTATGCCTTACTATAAGTGAGGATTCATGGCCTTTGCTTGCTATTTTATCTGGTCAGTTCCCCATACGTCGATAGACGTTGGGGTATTAGGCTTCCCGATGCCAGAATAATCTGGCACATGGGCAAGCCCAATGCCCGAAGATTTGGAATGCGACTAACCAGGTGTTGCTAACTGGTCTGTACGGTAAGTACCATTGCTGAACACAATTTTCTTGACCATCTCATTGAGCCTGTCAGCAATGCGGTCACCATAATGCTCTCGGATTTGTTGCGGCGTGAGGTTGGTTGTGATAATGGTGAAAAGTTGCTCTTCATAACGCTTTGTCAGCAGGTCAATAACAGGGGTATATATGTTACCATAGTCCATTACCTCTGATGGTTCTGTGCCAAGGTCATCGATGCCGAGCATATCGACACTGATGAGTTTACGGTATGCCTCATAGTTGTTCTTGCAGAGATACGCAATATACTTGGCATCCACAATTCGGATTCCGTATGTGCCTTCGTTGTATGGTTTGGGAATATGCAGTGCGTTCAGCAATTGCTGGAATGCTTTAAGCATGGTGCTCTTGCCATTTCCACACCCACCGCATAGTAGGATGCCGAAATGGGATGATGGTGTGGTAAGCCAATGAGCCATCTCCTGAAGTT
>OIWM01001072.1_pt1 | contig 29280 bp, 20 predicted proteins | sample 1587451 | NCBI WGS metagenome assembly OIWM01 (sample SAMEA3888907, study PRJEB22519) | human gut metagenome | biome: human gut; feature: human-associated habitat; material: faeces | place: Denmark | collected 2011
TTCCGATCTGTGCGCGGCGAGGCGGGCATGAGGATGGTGTCCACCTTGGCATACGCAGCATCGTAGTCCTGCGTGATGAGCGTGCGGGCCTTCTGCGCGGCGTAGTAGTACTTGTCGTACACGCCCGAGCTCAGCAGGTAGGCGCCGAGCATCTGACGGCGCTTGGCCTCGGCGCCAAAGCCGTGGGCGCGCGACAGCGAGCTCTGGTCGGACAGGTTGGCGCAGCCCTCCTCCTGATAGCCGTAGCGAATGCCGTCGAAGCGGGCCAGGTTGGAGAACGCCTCGGCCGGGCCGATAACGTAGTAGGCGGCGATGGCGGCGTCCAGGTGCGGCAGGTCGACCTCGACCAGCTCGGCGCCCTGGTTCTGCAGCTCCTGGGCGGCGCGCTGAACAGCGGCCTTGACCTCGGGCGTCAGGCCCTCGGCCTCCATAAACGCGGGAATGATGCCCACACGCTTGCCCTCGATGCTGTCGTTGAGATGCTCGGTAAAGTCGACGGCACAATCCTGGCTGGTGCAGTCGTACGGATCGTGGCCCGCGCCGGTAAGCGCGTTCATGGCCAGCGCGACATCCTCGACCGTGCGGCCAAAGGGGCCCACCTGGTCGAGCGACGAGCCAAAGGCAACCACGCCGTAACGGCTCACGGCGCCATACGTGGGCTTAAAGCCCACCACACCGCACAGCGACGCCGGCTGGCGAATGGAGCCGCCGGTGTCCGAGCCCAGCGAGAGCGCGACCTCGCCCGCGGCGACGGCGGCAGCGGAGCCGCCCGAAGAGCCGCCGGGCACGCGCTCGGTATCCCAAGGGTTGTTGGTGCGGTGGAACGCCGAGCTCTCGGTGGAGCTGCCAAAAGCAAACTCGTCCATGTTGGCCTTGCCCATAGGCAGGCAGCCGGCATCGAGCATGCGCTGGACACAGGTGGCAGTGTAAACGCTCTGGTAGTCCTCGAGCATGCGGGAAGCGCAGGTGGTGCGCGTGCCCACGAGGTTCATGTTGTCCTTGATGGCCAGCGGCACGCCCGCGAGCGGAGGCAGCGGCTTGCCTGCGGCGCGGTCGGCATCCACGCGCGCGGCGGCCTCGAGCGCAAGCTCGGGCGACACCTGCAGGAATGCCTGGACCCCGCCCTCGCGCGCCTCGATGGCGGCAAGGGAGGCCCGGGCCACCTCGGTAGCGGTAAAGTCACCCGCGGCAATGCCAGAGGCAATCTGGGACGCGGTCAGAGAATCGATATTCAGCGCCATTACTCGCTCTCCCCCTCTCCCAAAATGGACGGCACGCGGAAGTAGCGGTCGCGCGCGCTGCCGGCGTTTTCGAGCGCGACGTCGAGCGGCAGGTCGCGCTCGGGCTCGCGCAGGTCATCACCCATCACGTTGGACAGGCTTCCGATAGGATGGAACGTGGGCTCCACGTCGGGTAAGTCATATTGCAGGACGGGCTCGAGCATCTGGACGGCGTCGTTCATGTAGGACGTCATCTGGGTGAGCTCGTCATCGGTCAGTGCGATCTTTGCGTACTCGGCGATGCCGCGCACGTCTTTCTCGCTGAGTGCCATAGGCGCTCCCTTCCGCATAACAGATAAACCGCTCTAGTATACAAGGCAACGCCGCTTGGAGCAGGTGCTTTAGCCAAATGCAGCGAAAACGTAACGAGGGCGGCGGGCTGGCAGGCGGCGGGCTGGCGGTTTTACAGTGAAACCGCACCGTCCATAGCGAAAACCGTCCCGCCCACAACGAAAACCGTCCCGCCCACAACGAAAAGCATCACAACATTCGACGCTTTTCGTCAAAATCGAAATTTTCATCGAATGTTGTGATGGTTTGGAAGTCCCGACCACCACAAAGGTGCCTGTCCCCATTGTGGTGGTTCTGAAGAATGACTTATGCCGAGACCTTGGCCTTGCGGCGCTTTCGAATCGCGTGGATCACGATGTCCAGCAGCAACAGCACAATGGCGACAACCACGATAAGCACGGCAAACTCGCGCTTGCCCCAGTGGCGGCCGGCCAGCGACTTTTGCTTGTCGACGTCCTTCTTGCTGTACTTGGTGCGCACGCAGTGCACCAGCAGGCGATGGTCATTCACGCCGTAGGGCGTGCAGGTGACGAGCGTCACCTTGTCGGCGCCGGGCTCGATGGTCAGCGACTCCATCTCCTCGGGCAGCACCACCTCGGAATCCACCATCTTATAGGCGAGCGTCTTGTTCATGGTGTGCAGCAGCACTAGGTCGCCGGGCTCCAGCGAGTGGATGTCGTCGAACATGCTCAGGTTGCGCATGCCCGAGTGCGCGGTGAGTACGCAATGCGTCGAGGTGCCGCCCACCGGCAGGCTCGTGCCCTCCAGGTGGCCGACGCCCGCCATAAGGACTTCTTCGCTCGTGCCGTGGTAGATGGGCATGCTCACGTCGATGGAGGGGATCTCGACCCAGCTCATCATGGGGTCGCGGTCAAAGATGAGCTGCTGAGCGTAGGGCTCGATCTGGTCGGCGGGAAGCTCGGTGGCCTCGCCCGCCAGTTGCTCGTTAAAGGAACGAGCCTGGAGCAGGATGCGCTCGCGCTCCTCGGCAGACAGCGCGTCCACGGTGCTGGACACGGTGCTGATCTGGTTGAACACGCCCGAGGCCTCGAGCCGGTCCAAGATCCACGGCCAGGTCATAAGGCCCACGCCAATAAGGATGAAGACGATGGTGATGAGCCGGTCGGCCCAGCACGGCAGCCGCTTGCGACGGCGTTTGGGCTTTGGTTGAGGTTTGGGCTGAGGGCTTGAGCCACCGTTGGCCGCGGCGTTATTGCTCTTCATATGTTTGGCGCCCTGCACCATCGCCGGTCACTCCTCTACAACTCAAGTTGTCTAAACAAATAATAGCCGATTAGCGAGCTCCTGCGCTGGACAACGCAGCCAGACTGCACCGTCCGGACCACGTAACCCCACTCAGCCAATCAAGCCATATGTTGCTTTCATCGTCTCGAGCAACTGCACCATCGTTGCGCCCGCAACCCCGATCTGTTTCAGATTGACGTCGCCCACCTCACAATCTTTAACAAACGCAAGCATATCGTCCTTCAGTTCTCCGCGCAGGTCGACACCTTCCGACTCGCCAAGCAGCTGAGCAAGCCTCAGCGCATCGCGTTTATGCTTTTTTACCTTCCTCGAATCAACGTTCTCCCCCGCTTCCCTTCTAGCTTTTAGGTCGAGATACGCCTTCGCTTTGAACGGGACAATGTATTCCGTCCCCAGGACCGAAACGCCGCCTACGGTCCGGATTCCCTGAAGGAACAAGCTGTAGTAGGCATCGTCCAACAAAAATGCCGAAAGACTGCTTATGTTTTCATCAACGTGAATTGGCGCCACATCAATCCCCTCACGACCCTTTAGAAAGTCGGGGCACTTCGCGAAGAGTTCGATCATATGGGGGTAACCCGGCCTCTTAGGCTCTGTAAACCGATAAAAACATGAACCTTTGCCTTCGCCCCAGCCGCAGCGGTAACCGCCATCACGCACCAAAGTCCATATAGCTTCTGCCGTCTGAGGCAACCGGTCATCGGCGACAATTACCACATCAAAATCGTGAGTCGCCCTAAACGGAAGTCCCGCCTCCGCGAGCAAAATGTCGCATGCCGTGCCGCCGATAAGAGCATACGATCCTGCAGCTTCTTGCATATGCTGCTGAAATTCTTGGAGACCTTCTACAGCGCTTCTTGCCATGGATATTCCTTTCCAAACATGCGATCGACTTCGAGCTGAATTCGCTCATCGTCGATTGCCGCCAAAGATAGCGCAAGCGAAATGTCATCGACACGGGAGGAGTCGGCAAACACGGGCGCATAGCGCCACACTTGGATCATCGCCGTTTCGTTATCCGGCAACTCCCCGTCTGCGACTTCGAGATCGCTCAGTTGACGCCATGCACTTCTTAAGACGGCCTTTTGTTCCATACCCGGTGCAGCGAGCATCGAACGCGCAGCGAGCGCCGTCTCCCCGGCGTCAACAAGATAGTCGACCTGCGGCGTCTTCCTTGCAAAAAAGACCTTCGAGACAGGCGAGGAGAGCTCTGCCATGTGCTCACTGAGCAGAAGATCAACGGCAACAGGGAACACGACGACACGTCGCTCGCGACGCTCGCGCCTCGCGAGTCCCCTGTCGACAAGCTCGGTTATGGCCTCACTCGCGCGGCTTGCCGAAATCCCAAGCGCACGACAAAGGTCATAGGGGCGATATGGCTCCTGGACTGCTCCCCAAATTGCGGCAGCCTGCGCGTTGGGTGACATCTTGGTCGCGTGATTGCGAAACCGGGCGCCGCCCCTCTCCGTGCAAGCTGTGCCCATAAATGGAAGAAAAGCCTGTCTACCTGGGCAGACAAAGGGAATCCCTTGTGCGACCAATGCTTTGCGCTGACGTGCATCGGCATCAGGAAACGAAACGACAACAGGAGTCTCCGCGCGCAAGGCTAGCTGACTATAGACTCTCTTAGCCTCGGGAAGCCCGACGCCAGTAGGCAAACTTGCAAGCAAAAACGAAAAACCGTTTGCGTCAACAGCGCGGACCTCAATCGCCCGCAGATGCAGCGGCAAGCGTGCGGATCCAGGCCAAGTTTTGGTCTTGGCGGAGAGGCCTAGTGCTTCTTGTAAGTAGATTAGCGCTTCGTTCATTTCCATTGTTTTCGTTTGATTCCAGTTTATATTGGAATTATACATTATTTTCGGAATTAAAGAGATTCCGTTCGTGCCTAAGCCCATATTTGAGTTTTCAGAATATCCCGGATCGGCAGGGCGATTCGGGATACAATATCAATAGAAAACGACGCACCCCGCGTAAATGTTTGGGAGCGCGGGCGGCCTAGTTTTCTGGTTTTGTTAAATGCCCGGGCCTCTAACCCCGGGCATTCTTATTTGCGCTTGTTGCGGCGCAAATGCCTTCTACCGTCCGCACCGCGCGAGCGCCTACGGACCTTAAACCGAACCTCATACGAGTCAAGAAACGCGATGACGGATGAGTCCGCATCGGACGGTGGAGGCTGCCTGTGTTGTCCAAAAAGAACGGGGCAAACTCCAGCGCGGAGTCTGCCCCGAAAAGAGAATGGCAAAGCAAGAACGTGGATGGACGAGAAAAGTGTCCGCAAGTCTCATGGCCATCACATCCCACCTGCCAAAGGGATGGGTGAGCGAGCGTTACTCCTGCTCGGACTCCTCGGCCTGCTTACGGCTGCGGATGAGGTGCGCCACGCCGATGCACAGCACCGCGCCACCAGCGATCCAAGTGAAGGTCACGCCGTTAAGGCCGGTGAGGGGGAGGCCAACCTGCTTGGTATCACCAACGGTGATGTTGAAGGTACCGTCGGCATTTTTCAACGAGTCGTCCTTAGCCGTCAGATTATTATCACCAGCAGTCATATCGGCGAGGCCAGCGATGACCTTACCATCCTGACCAGTCGTAAGATTGCCAACGAGCCCAGTAAGACCGGCATTCGGATCGTTGGCGGTCATAGTCGGCTTGATCTCGAAGGTGAAGGGGTCGACCGTGGTGTAACCAGAGGGTGCAGAAACCTCCTTGACGGTATAGGTGCCGGCGTCGAGGCCGGTGACCTTGATGACGCCGTTGGCGTCGGTCGTAAGAACGACCTTGCTGTCACTCAAGGTACCATCAGCTTTGACATATTTATTGCTTACGCTGCTCTCGTCTCCCTTGGTCGTGATGGTGAACTGGGCATTTTCAAGTGCTTTCTCGGTACCCAAGTCGACCTTGTTGATCTTAAGGCCGTAGGTGTAATCTTTGACCGTGTCAGGCTGAGTCTTGCCGTTCTCGCTGCTCATGGGGTTATTGGAATAGTTGAGCGTCACGGTGTTCTCATTGCCCTGGGTACCCGCGACGACCGCATCCTTGTTGATCTGCGCCGTATAGGAGACAACGATGCAGGAGTTGCTATCGACTCCCTCGACCGCCTTCAAGTCAGCGCAGGTCCACTTCGTCGTCTTGCTGCCATCCTCGGCGGCCGCGCCGGTCGACTCAATGAAGCTTTTAGTAATATCCGTGCCCGTCGTGCGAGCGGGATCGCGTTTCGCGGCATCCTTGCTCGGATACAGGCGCACCTTGGCACCCTCCTGCAGTGTCAGGCCCTTGGAAATCTGGTCGGAGAACTCGTAGAAATACGTGCCGTACTTATCGAAGTTCTCGGCGACGGTGCCGTAGAGGTTATACGTCACGTCCTGGCCGATCTGGGAGTCGGCGGCATCATACTCCTTGCCGTCGGCGTCGCTCACGATCTTCTTCTCGACGGTGGGGATGCCCGTTTTCTCCTCGATGGTAAGAGGCGAATCGCCCACGGCAGCGAAGATAGGCGAAGTGCCAGACTCGCCCTCATTGATGGTGTCGGGATCGGTCACAAAGAGCCAGTAGCCATGTGCAAGGCCGGAAGCGCTGCGGCTGCTCGTTGTCGTGCTTGCGGTAAGACCGTCCACGGCATCGGCAATCTTGTATGCAACAGAATCAGAGGCTACACGGGTTGTCCTATTAGTCCCCGTCACCTTTTTCGTAATCCAGTCCGCGGCGTCCTGGGCAGTCTTTCCCGCATAGGACGTGTCCTCTTTCTTAATAACGCCTTCGACAGCCTCCTGCACCTCATGGTTTGCCCACTCGATGTTGCTCACGCTTCCGTTGGCGGCGACATCTCCCCCGAAAATCTGATAGCCCTTGAACTCGGTTTGATTACCCTGAACGTTCTCGATGGTCACCGAGCCGTTGGCCGTGGTGGTTGTACCCTCAGCAAACGCCATGGTCACCGGGGCCATCACGCCGCCGAAGGTCAGCGCTGCTGTGAGGCCGGCGGTTACTGCCAGGCGTGCGATGTTCTTGCTCATGCTCATCTTCTTTTCCTCTGCTTTCTGCTCGAATTCCATTTGATCTAAATCTGTCTGTCTGTGTCTTAGCATCTGCTTCGTTATGTCTCGCCCCGCTCTCTGTGGGGCTGCCAGCTACTCTTTATGGCTGCCACCTCCCCGCTTGACCAGGAACGCGACCACGATGAGCGCGGCTCCGGCGACCGCTGCGGCGGCCGCGGCGTACATTGCCATATCGCCAGTCGAGGGCATAAAGCCTCCGGTGGTAATGCTAGGGGGTGTGCCGGTGGGCGTGTTGATGAGCGACGCCTCCAGGCTGCCCGTCGACCCGTCCGCGCTGTCGGCGCGCAGGGGCGACTCGGCCGTGATGGCGAGCTTGGGCTTGGCGGCGGCCACCTGGTCGACGTCCAGGCGCTCGGTCTTGACCGTCACGGAGCGCGTGCCCTCAAAGGCGGCGTAGCCCTTGGGTGCCTTGAGCTCGCGGGCCTCCAGCTTGCCCGAGTCCACGCCCGAGACGGTCACGCGGCCGTCCTCGCCCGTGGTGACGGTGGCCTTGCCCTCCGCATCCCACGCGCCGTCGGCCGCCAGTGTGCGACCGCGGTCGTCGGCGATGCTCAGGGCCGCCCCGGCAAGCGGCTTGTCACCGTCGCTGCCGCGCTTGGTGAGCGCGAGATCCCAGGTGTAGGCGCACGCGTCATCGCTCGGCGTGCGGGTGAAGCCGGCGTCGCCGGACTGGTCGGCAAAGGGAGAGCGCGGGTAGCGCAGGTAGACCTCGTTGGGGTTGCCCTTCGCGATACCGTGGTTGCACGCGCTGTTGAGCGGCGCGTTGTACACGGCGACCACGCGGGCGCCCGCGGTAAAGGCGTCGGCCCCGCCGAGCGCGGCGATGAGGTCGCCGGTGCGCACGGTGAAGGTCTTACCGTCGACCGCCACCTTGGTGGCGCACTGGGCCGTGATGTCGGTCCAGCCCTTCGCGGGCTCGGTGCCGACGCGGCCGTCCTTGCCGGTCTGGACCGCGTCAAAGCCGCCGTCTGCGCCCGCCGCCACGTACACGCGCATGCTCGCGGCCACCTTGGAGGGGTCGAGCCCCGCGCTCATGGTGTCGACGAACCGCACCGTATAGGTGTCGTAGGCGGTGAGCCCGGCCGGGACCGTGGCGGAGAGGCGCCAGTACAGGTCGTCGGCGACCGTGGCGTCGGCGGCCTTCTGCCAGGCGGCGGTGCTGTCCTCCAGCACGTGCTTTTTGACCTTGGGGGTCGCGGCCTTGGGCTTGACGGTGACGGCGCTGCCGCCGACCAGGGCCATGATCGGCGCGGTGCCGGCCTCGTCCTGGGCGATGGCATCGTCGTCGGCAACGATGAGCCAGTAGCCGCAGGGCAGCTCGGCCTCCGTACCCGCGTTAAGGGCCGCGAGCTCGGCGCCAGAGCTCTGGAGGGAACGAGCGAGCTGTGCGCTCAGCGCGCTCGTAAGGTGGGAATCGGTGTTGAGCCACTCGGCAGCTTCCTGCGCGGTGGTCTGGGAATTGGACATGCCGGCACTGTGCAGCACGGGCAGGACGGCGTCGCGCGCGGCGTCGCTTGCCCAGGCGAGGTCGGTGGCGATCTTGGCGTCGCTGTCGCCGTCGACGACGTTGGCGCTAAAGATCTGGTAGGCGTCGTAGCTGCGCGCCACGGTGCCGCTCACCGTGATGGAACCGGTCGAGGTCGGCGCGGCCTGCGCGGAAGCGGGGAACACAACCGCGCAGGTGCCGATCAGGAGGGCAAGCAGCGCAAACAAGATCGGGAAGGAGCAAACTTTCTTATTCACGACGCTTACCTCCCTTCGCATTCGCCTTGCGACGAATGTGCATCCAGGCCGCAGCAGCGCAAAGCACCGCCGCGCCGGCAAGGTACGTCAGAGTGACGCCCGACATACCAGAAAGGGGCAAAGAGGTGGAGTAGGTGTTGGTGAAGGTGGGGGTGGATTTGTCGGTGAGGTCATGGGGCGTATCGTTCACCGGTTCACCGTCGACGCCCTTGATCTTGGTGTAGGTTACCGTGGTGGCCTTGATTGTTCTGTCTTTTTGGTCCGTCATCGTGACATCAAATCGATAGACCGACTTGTCGTACTTGTAGTGCGAGAACAGCGAACCATCGGTTTTCTCGCGCACAAAGTACGTGAAGGTCTTGGAAGCGCCACGGCCCGGAATATCCGAATCGTCCTGCTTCAAGCTGCCAAGCGTGTACCGAATCTTTGGGAACTCGCGCGTCTGAGACTTCTTGCCGTCGGCAGTGGTGAGAATCTCGCCCTTGGGGTCGGTCTTAACCGTCGTGGCATCTTCGAAGTCCGCGTTATTCGCAAACTCGAGCGTAAACTCCTTCATCTCGCCACCCTTAACGACCTTGATCGCCTTAGGAGTCCAGAAGCCGATAGAAGTGTACGGCACGACTTTGTTGGTAAAGGCAGGTTTATTGCTACTGTTACCGAGATTCACCGTAGCTGTCGTGGAATCATTCGAGTAGTCAACAGAATAACTTCCAGAATTTAGTTCCTTAAAGCCGCTGTCCTTCTCGCCTTTTTTATAGACGATTACTCCATTTACCCTGTAATACTTAATAGGAATCGCCATGAAGTATTCAGTCTTATATGAACTGCTATCAACAGTTACCACTATCTTGTAAATGGTTTCATCGAATCTGGTGTTCATCTCGTTTTCGCCGCTGACAGGTTTCTCAACTAGATAGAACACGTATTGCCCCGAAGAATAGTCCTTGCCAGAGTCAAAGGTGATGCTGCCGTCCGGTTTAACGGTCGCTTCGCCTGCAACACTGCAATCGCCCATGTCAAACGTGCGGTCATCTTTCCAAAAAGGCTCTTTGGTTCCATCCTGGCGCAGCAACTTAAACTTGTAATTGTGTCCTTCAAGACTTGTCGGCTGCCCGTTCGCGCTCATAAGTACCTTAGTGGCATGGAGCTTCATGTTCGGATAAGCACTCAGATTATTGACCTCGCCAACGACAAGATTGCCGTTGGTCATGATGCCGCCACCGTGGGTGTAGGAATAGTTGCCACTGATAATGGTCGTAGCCGCTGTCTGCGCCTTTCCCATGGCATCGGCAGTCGGATGGGCCTCAAGACCGAACATGTACTTGGCCTCGGCGCCGCCATTTGGGTCAATGGTGATCTTCTCGCCGTCGCAAGTGCCCTGCCAACCAGCCGAGTCGCCGCCGAGCATCTTGCCGAGCACAACTGCAATTGCCGAGTTCGCACCATCTTTTTTATGCACCAGGAAGAAATCCTTATGGCCGGAGTCTTTGAAGGTATCGGTAATGTATTCGGGCTGGCTGTCCTCGTTCTTACCATTACCGCCAGCAGAGAAATTCGCGCCTTGGTCGGCGTTACCATAGATTGCCGCGCCATTAGTGTGCGTCACAATCGTTTGACCGGTAGGGCAAGCACCGATGCCACCGCCCCAACCGCCAGCTTCATTTTTGGTTACGAGCGCTGCGCGAAGCTTGAGCGTACCATCCGTCTGGACAAAGACTCCACCGCCACCCCAGTCGCCACCGCGACCGGTAGTACCGCCCGTCATGGTCTTGTTGTTGGTGATGTAAATCTTGTTGGGCGTGCCCGGCTCAGTCCAAATATCGCCGGTAGTACCGGTGGAAATACGGAGACCACCGCCCTCGGCGTTTACAGATTTGTTGCTGGCAATCGTGCCGCCTGTCATTTTAAACGTAATCGCCTGGTTCCAGAAACCAGCGTAGATTCCGCCGCCGGCCTCATGAGAGTAATTGGCAGTAACGGAACCATCCGTCATGGTCAGCTTTCCACCGTGCGTGGATGCAATGCCGCCGCCACCGAGGAGACCGTTGTTGTAGTGGTTACTAGTGATACGAGCGTCAGCTCGGTTGTTAGTTATGCAGGCAGAGCCGCTAATGGTTACGGTTGCACCCTTGGTATAAACACCGCCACCGTAGCCGCCGCTGTCGGTGTTATCGCCATTGTTGATTTCGTTGGCATATGTTGCGTTGCCCGAGATGACACCGCCAGAGAGATTCAACGTGACACCGCTGTCGGCAAAAATACCACCACCGGAAGCAGCCTTATTCGCCGCGATCACACCGCCGGTCATGTTGACCGTGACTTTCGCGCCCGCTACGCACAGGCCGCCGCCCCAGCAGCCACGTTGCTGATTGAGATTCGCGCCAGTAATAAAACCGCCATTGATATTCACATGAGTTTCGTTGCTTTTCCCCTCGGCATAGATGATATGACCGTTGTTGGTCAAATCCCTCGGTGTCGTGATCATGCCACCGTTGAGGTTAAGCGTGCCGCCATCCGCAACAAAGATGACCTGTTGGACCGAACCCCCGTCGGATGCAGCAACGATTGCTCCGAAACCGCTGACGGTATGCTGAGTCGTGGTTTCAGTGGTGCCAGGGCCATCTGATTTAGGCGCGCTCGTGGTTTCATAATAGGTTAGGCTCTGAGGAGTACCGCCATTGCTACCGGTCCATGTCATCTGTGCAGGCCGGCCGGGGTTGTTGGCGACAGGCGAAGTCGCATCGTTCACTTTGGCAGAGTCTTTAATGGTAAGCGTGGCGTTATTCTGAACCACGATGAACGACTCCACCGAACCGGGACGGTGATAGAGCATGTTGCCGTTAAGATCGATGGTGGTGTTTGCGGTGATGGCGATCTGTCTATCTGACCAGGATTCACCACTCAAACGATACTTGCCGCCACCATCGAATGCAGTGGCAACATTACCGTGTACATCTTGATAGTCTTCGGCACTGACGGGAGCGATAGCGTTTTCGTCGCTATTTTCATTATCGGAAGGCTGTGCGTCGGAAGGCTGCTCGGCACCCTTGACTTCCGCGCCATCAGCAGTCGAGCCTGCAGCAGCGGCGTCTTCGGTCGCGCCGCCCTCGGTCTCGTCACTATTTTGGTTTTTGGCGTCCCCGTTGTTGGTGTTTTCTACATCAGTAAACTCAGTTGAGGAATCAGCCGCCGCCACAGTTTCCTCGGCAGAAACCGTCTGGGCATCGTTGGCAATGGCCTGCGAGATCGGAGGCATGACGAGCGACAGTACCAGGCTCAAAACGGAGGCTCCGCACAAAACGCCTGCCAGTACACGACGCGTCGCTTTATTACTCTGCTTAGATTTGTCTGAATTCGCTTTCATCGATGTCTCCTCCCCAAGAGACTGCGATCTTGCTCTTTCACTATCAAACGTATCTGCGCAATCTGTAATTGCGCACGCTTAGTAACACATAATTGTAACGATTGTTTGAACATCTGAGCAACAAAACCGATAGTTTTGTAGCGAATTCTCAATTCTCTTGACATTTGCTCAAATTTACCTTCGTTTATTCGCTATCTATTTTTTGTTTCTACTGGTAATTTAGTTGCCCATCATTTTTTAATGGCATTAGATTTATTTGCACAACATTTTGCTCAAGAGCAAACATCCTGTGAACAGTCGAAAATCGACCATGAGCGGTAGGTCATTAACCGAGAGGAATACCCTACCAAACTGATGAGAATATCTTTAACCCATCGGTGGTTAGAAGCGTAATGCTCTGACAACCATATTTGAATTTGCGCGCAGATTGTAGGCATCAATTCACCTAAATCGCCTGAGCGTCTAATTTCAATCAAGCGGCCACCACAAAGGCGCCTGTCCCCATTGCGGTGGTTCTCCCCCTGCGCTACAGCAGATGTTCCTCGATAAAGATCGCGATGCCGTCTTTGTCGTTGCTCGCGGTTACAAAGTCGGCGGCGGCACGGGTGGCGGCGCTGCCGTTTGCCATGGCCACGCCCACGCCGGCGTCAGCCACCATGCAGGTGTCGTTGTCCGCATCGCCAAACACGCAGATGTTCTGGAGCTCCATGTCGTTGAGCTCCGCCACGCGCACAAGGCCGCGCGTCTTAGACACGCGCGGATCCATGAACTCGTAGAGCCGCTGCGTGGTTTGCAGAGCCGCCGCCTTAACGGTGTCGTCGGCAAACGTCGACGCCCGCTCGATGACCCGCGGCATTACCTCGGGCGCCATGGTAAACATCACCTTGGGCTGCGGCTCGCGCAAAAACTCGGCAAAATCGACCACCTGGTAGGGCACACCGTCGACGCGCGACAGGTGCTCGACGCACGCATTGCTCTCGGGCACATAGAACACGCCGTCTCGGGGGCAGACGGGCGTTGCCGGAAGGTCCGCCATGTGCTTACAGATGCGCGCGATGGTCTCGCCTGGCAGTGGATAGCTCAGCTCGTTGATGTCGTGCGCGCGGTCGATGACCTCGGCGCCACCACAGCCCACCAGCACGTCCACCAGACCTTCGATGCCCCAGAGCTCGTACATGGCCTCGGTCGCGTGGGCATCGCGCCCGGTGCACAGGCCAAAGAGTACGCCGCGCTCGCGCAGGGCGCGGATCGCCGCCACGGTGCGCGGGGACACCGTGTGCCCGCTCGTGAGCAGCGTGCCGTCGATATCGCAGAACACGGCTTTGATGTGGCTGAAGGTGGTGTCCATGGGGGCCTTTCTGGGTTGTGCGGCGGTGTGGGATGTATTCGTGAACGGCGTACATGGTATACCAAGGCACAGGCCGTTGGGGCCCGATCGCCACAAAGGTGCCTGCCCCCTTTGTGGTGGCCGAACCCGAAGGGCGGCCTGCCCGGAGCGCAAACCATCACAACATTCGACGTTTTTCGGCAAAATCGCAATTTTCATCGAATGTTGTGATGGTTTTTACTGCCTTGCGGCACGATCAAAATGCCGGCGTCCAAACAGCAGCAACGCCGCGGGAACCGCCGTCACGACCATGCCCGCCCCTACGAGCGTCTGCTGCACGCCAAATGTCGCCGCCAGCCATGGGGCAATTGCCAGCGGGGCCACGCCGGCGAACATGTTGCCAAAACCCATGACCGAGTTGACGCGACCGAGCTGCTCGAGCGGGGCCGTCGTTTGCACGATCGTGTTGTGGAGCGGGTTGACGATGCCCCAAGCTATGCCCAGTGCAATCTGGCCGACGAGGGCTACACCCACGTACGGTGTCCCCACATAGAGCAAACTTCCCAGGCCCACGGACATGAGCGCCACGAGCAGGGTTTTAAGGTTGACCAGGTGCGGCGGCAAGCGGAGCGCGAGGACGGCGCCCAGCACCGCGCCAACACCGCTGGCCGACGAGAGCCAGCCCATCCATTCGACACCGACGTGCAGGACATCACGGTAGAAGAACGACTCCAGCGGGTCGAAGGCACCGTAGCCAAAGTTCGAAAGGAAAATAATGCAGAACAGCAGGGCGAGAACGCTATTGGTAAAGACCGTCTTGATGCTGGTCGCGAAGGTGGCGCGGGAAGATGTGTTGGGGTCGGGGCTTTGTCCCGCACGCTCCCCTTCCTCTGCCGAATCGGCATCCGCATCCCCGGCGACATGGCTGGTCTGCGGCCTAAAGCCCCAACCGGCAACGAGTGCCAGCACTGTAAAGAGCATCATGAGCACGAACACCGCGCGCGACGACGCAGCAGCTGCGACAAAGCCGCCCAGCGTGGGGCCAACGATGATACTCACGTTTGAAAACATGGCGATAGCGGAGTTGATGTCTTTGAGCTCGACAGGGTCGTCGGTGAGGTAGGCCGGATAGGATGTGGCGATGGGCTGGGCGAACCCCATCACAAAGCCCAGGAGCACCGCGCCGAGCAGGACGATGCCGGTCGCGCTGCCAAAAACGAGGATCGCCGCGCCGGTTGCCAGCGTGCCCACGATGCTCAGCAAGAAATGACGGCGCGGGCCCCAGGCGTCGAGCGCCGCGCCACCCGCAAAGGATCCCAGGATCACAAAGACGTTCATAAACAGAACGGCCAGCGATGTCGCCACGACCGAGGCATTGTCTGCATAGGTGAGCGTTCCGATGACGCCGATAAAGTAGCTGGTCTGAAAACCGGTGTAGATGAGAAAGCGCATCGCCACCAGGCGCTTGGCCTGCACGGACAGCGGTGATTGAGGCTTTGAGAAAAGAGAGGCGAGCATGGAGACTCCTTGTTTCACACGAATGCGGACGGTGGGCATTCGCCACCGTCTGTCAAATCAATCTATCCGCATGAAACATTAAGGACGCATCAAGCCCCTTCTCTCCGTTTTTCGCCCGTCATGAACTACTTGGTAGATTATAAGACATGTCCCAAACATCTACTAAAGCAAAATCCACCACAAAGGTGCCTGGCCCCTTTGTGGTGGAAATGACGTTTGCCCAGCTAAAACCTGCCAAAATAAACCTGTCCCTTTTTGGCAGGTTTTAGGCCAGATGGTCCTGAATCAGATCGCAGATGGCTCGGGCGTCGTTGATGTTGATGGCTCGGGTCGCAAAGCCGGCGTCGAAGGCCTGACGCGCCAGGGCTTCGTTGCAGGCAAGGGCCAGCGTGTGACCGTCGACCAGGTCGAGCGAGCTCTTGCCGCGCAGACGGTCGACACCGGAGCGTGCGACCACGATGTTGTCGAAGCCCTCGGTCTTGTAGCCCTCGATGATCACCACGTCGACATCGTTGTAGCGCGACAGCAGCTCGCGCGCGGGCATCTCGTCCTCCTCGCGCGTGTCGGCGTACTCCGCCCAGCGCGTGGCGCAGATGAGGCCAACGTGCTTGGATCCGGCCTGGTGATGGCGCCAGGTGTCCTTAGCGGGCACATCGATATCAAAACCGTGATGTCCATGATGCTTGAGCGAACCCACGCGCAGGCCGCGGCGGGTGAGCTCGGCGATAACCTTCTCGACGAGCGTGGTCTTGCCCGAGTTTTGATAGCCGATAAACGCGATCGCGGGGACGGCCGGTGTCGGAGCTGCGGGTGCGACGGCGACGGGTGCGCTTGCGGGCGCGGCACCGTCAGCGGCCACGGACTCAACGGCAGCGGCCTGACGCTCTGCACGATCCCACACGCCCGAACGGCCGCCCTCCTTGTGCAACAGGCGCACGTCGACAATCTCCATGCCGCGATCGACTGCCTTGCACATGTCGTAGATGGTTAAGCACGCGGCGCTCGCGCCGGTCAGGGCCTCCATCTCGATACCCGTCTTGCCCGTCACGCCGGCCGTAACCAGTACATGAAAGCCAACCTGCCCGTCCGCGCGCGCCGGCGCCCAGCCCTCGGGCACGTCATCGGCCGGCGTCCCCGCCGGAGCGATAGGCGCAATGTCGCACTTACTCTTGGTAATGAGCAGCGGATGACACATGGGGATGATGTCGCTCGTGCGTTTGATGGCCATGATGCCCGCCACGCGCGCGCAGGCAAGCACGTCACCCTTTTTGGCGCGATCCTGCAGCACCATGGCCTGCGTCTCGGGATGCATGAGAATGGTGCCCTCGGCGATGGCGATGCGATGGGTCTCGGCCTTGTCGGACACGTCGACCATGCGCACCTCGCCCTTGGCATCCACGTGCGTCAGCTCGTCGCGACGGGCATCACGGGCGGGCTCGGCGACAGCGCTGGCAGTCGGCTGCGCGGACGCGTCGGCGTTGCCAGCATTCGCCGCGGCTGAGGCTTTATGGGCAGACATTGCGGCCCTGCGAGCGGCCTTGGTGGCATCGGCGTACCTGCTCTTGGCCATATGATCATCCTCCGATTTGGGACATAAATCGTTGCGTGCCCTCAATTATCGCGTGTTCCTGCGGTTTGTGGGCCACGGCATCGCGCCAAATCGAAAGTACCTGCATATCATCACCACGGCGCAGCGCCTCACGCACCGAATACTCGGCATCGTTGAACAGGCACGGACGCACGTTGCCATCGGCCGTCAGACGCAGACGGTTGCAGTTCGCACAAAAATGGTTGGACATGGCGCTAATAAAGCCAACCGTTCCCGCCGCGCCCGGAAAGTGCCAATAGCGCGCAGGGCCCGCGCCGGCAGGAGCGTCGTTGATGTCGAGCGGCTCGAGCTCGCCCAGCCCCGCCGCGGCGGTCCCGGCATTGATGCGCGCCCGCAGCTCGTCGCTCGGCACGGTATCGCTCGCGTCCCACAGCTCGGGATTGAGCGCGGGCGCATGCGGGTCCACAGCGCAATGCGAGCTCGTGCGCTCGTCGCCAATGGGCATGTATTCGATAAAGCGCAGGTGGATGGGGCGGTCGAGCGTGAGCCGCGCGAGGGCAGCCACATCCTGGTTGAGCCGGCGCACCACAACGCAGTTGACCTTAACGGGTTCAAAGCCCCAAGCCAGCGCCGCGTCGATGCCGGCCATGGTCTGCTCGAGTCGACCCAGACGCGTGATCTTTCCAAAGAGCGTAGGGTCGAGCGTGTCGAGCGAGATGTTAACGCGATTAAGACCGGCATCTTTGAGCTGCGGCGCCAGTTTGGGCAGCAGGGCGCCATTGGTGGTGAGCGAGATGTCCTCGATCTGCGGAATCGCGCGGATGTCACGAATGAGCGGGATGATACGGCGGCTGACCAGCGGCTCGCCGCCCGTCAGGCGCACGCGGCGAATGCCCTCTCCCGCCACCAGGCGCACAAAACGGGCGATTTCCTCGGCGCTGAGCAGCTCGTCGTGCGCGCGGGGCGCCACGCCATCGGCCGGCATGCAGTAAATACAGCGGAAATTGCACTTGTCGGTAACGGCAATGCGCAGGTAGTTGATATCGCGACCAAAGCCGTCATGTTGCACGCGCCCGTCCACGCAACCCTCCCCTCACGCGGCGTTTTATTCTTCGGAAAACATAATACCCCACGAGAGAATCATGCCGACACCCGTACGACAGGACAAGTCGCTTCGAGCAAGACCGGCCTCCCGAGCCCATCCTCAGCACGCAAACCATCACAACATTCGATGCTTTTCCCGTTTTTGGCAATAAACGTCGAATGTTGTGATGGTTTGCCTGCCCACGGCACCCCGCAGAAGGGCCAAAGCGTCCCTAAAGGCCGCCGTCCCAGTGTCGAATCACGAATTCTCGCAGGTCGTTTTGACGTTTCTGGAACGCTTCGCTTCGGTCGGACTTAAGGCCCATAGCGAGCGCGATGGCATTCATCGCCCGGTGCAATTGCAGCTGATGGGCAAACTGAGTCCCGGTGAGGACGATCATCCTAAAGCCCAGCGCGCTCAGCACGGTCATACGCTCCGCATCCGACGCGCTGCGCTGTTTATCAAGATGGTCCGAACCGTTGTATTCAATCCCCGTACCGCTCGCAGGCGCATATACGTCAATCTCGAAATACCCGGCCTTTGCGAGATATTTGAACTCGTTGGGAACATTGACCCGATGGTTGAGCTCGATCTTGGCGTATCCCAGCCCTCCCTGGGAACGTTTTGCTACAACCATGATTGCGGTAGCCGTCTCCATGGGCGACCGCGCGCCATCGTGCACGCGCTTGAGCACGGCGGCCGCGCGTACAGCCCCCTGACGAGATCGGTTCTCATTGCAATAGGCAATCAAGTCGGCAACGGTATACCTCTGCCCCATCTCGATATAATCGCCTGTCGACAGATGATTCAAATGGTATCGAGCGCAGATTTCGTAGCCATATTCCAGCTGCTCGGGCTCGCTCATCCACGAACCCGCTTGGACAAAGCACATGGCCTCATCAACCACCAGAAGGCCCTCTGCCATCTCGATAAGATGACCTGGAGGTACCGGCGCTCCAAACACGTGGCACCTAAATCCAGCCGGCGTCGAGCGCTCAAAATCGAAGTTGACGAGCGTGTCGATATGATCGAGCTCTTCTCGTGGAATACCAAGAGAAACCAGATGGTCGGCAACGATCCCAACCGCCGTTGAAGCCCTCAGCCCCTTGGCATCGAGTCCCAATTTGGGCAGGCTCGCGGTCGGTTCCGCCTCGTTAGCAAGCGAGTCCTCATCGTATAGACTGCTTGCTCGCGAGAGCGACTCGGACGGGCGCGCCACGTTGTGGTACAGCCAGGCAGTCTTATGGGACAGGACGATCGGCAGGTCCATGAGCCCTCCAATGGAGTCGGATAACCAACCTTATTCCCCTGCTCACGGGTCCGCACACCTTCGTGCGCAAGAAAGCGATTCCACCCGGTCGAGTGGCAGAAAAACCATCACAACATTCGATGCTTTTCCCGTTTTTGGCAAAAAACGTTGAATGTTGTGATGGTTTGAGGCGAGGTGAGGCGCACGGAGGGGCCAAAGGATCGTGCTTGGAGCGTGACTTTTTTCGCCCCACTGCCAACATAAACCTTGACTCTACAATCGTTATAGGGTTTTCACTACACTGGTAGCTAAACGAACCAAGCCAGAAAGCCCCGCCCATGGAACACGACCTCACACGCGGCAATGTCCTTAAGACCATCGCGGTCTTTGCCCTGCCCTATATGCTCTCGTACTTTTTGCAGATGCTCTACGGCATGGCCGACCTGTACATGATGGGGCAGTTTAGCGGCGCCGCCGGCATCACCGCCGTGGGCAATGGCGCGCAGACGCTCTATATCATTACCGTGACGCTCGTGGGCCTGGCCATGGGAACGACGGTCATCGTCGGCCACGCCGTGGGCTCGCGCCGCTTCGACCGCGCCGAGACCGCCATCGGCAACACCATCACGCTGTTTATGGGTGTCTCGGTGGTGTTGGCCGCCATCTTGTTTGCACTATGCCCGCAGGTTGTGGCGTTCATTGGCACGCCGCCCGAGGCGGTCGAAGGCACCGCCGCCTACCTGCGTATCTGCTTTGTCGGCATTCCGTTTATTGCCGCATACAACATTCTCTCGGCCATCTTTCGCGGCCTGGGCGATTCGCGCTCGCCCATGTACGTGATCGGCGTGGCATGCATCATTAACATCGCGCTCGATTTTCTGTTTATCGGCCACATGGGGCTCGGCCCCGTGGGCGCGGCGCTCGGCACGGTAACCGCGCAGACGGCCAGCGTTGCCCTCGCGCTCGTGTGGCTTAAGAGCCGCCGTACGAACATCCACGTTAAGCGCAGCGACCTGCGTCCCCAGCCCGAGGTGCTCGGCAGCATTCTTAAGATCGGCGTGCCTGTGGCCGTGCAGGACGGCTGCATCCAGGTGGCGTTTATGTTTATCACCGTCATCGCCAACCACCGAGGGCTCGTCGACGCCGCCGCCGTAGGCCTGGTCGAAAAGATGATCAGCTTCTTGTTCATTGTGCCGAGTTCCATGGGTGCCACCGTCAGCGCGCTCACAGCGCAAAACGCCGGCGCGGGCAAGGGCGACCGTGCGCGTCAGGTACTCAAGGACGCCATGACCATCTCGGTAGTGTACGGCTGCCTGATCACGGTGCTGATGTGGCTGGTGGCACCGGCGTTTATCGGCTTTTTTGCCAAGGACCCCGCGGTGGTCGCGGCCGGTACCGGCTATATGCACAGCTACATTTTCGATGCAATCTTTGCCGGCATCCACATTTGCTTTAGCGGCTTTTTCGCTGCATACGGCAAGAGCTACATCGGCTTTGCGCACAACGTGCTGGCCGTAGCGCTCATTCGCGTGCCGGGCGCGTGGCTGCTGTCGAACGCCTATTCCGACACGCTGTTTCCTATGGGCATCGCCTCGCCGTGCGGATCGATTTTGTCGGCAGTCATCTGTGTTGTCGCATTTACCGTACTCAACCGCCGCGGAGCTTTTGACAAACTGATGGCGTAGCGGGGCAACGCGAAATCGCCCTTATCGACGACATCATCAGCGACGACCCAGCGACCTACGTGACGCAGATCACGGTGCCGGTTGCCCCGTCCAAATAAGAACCGCCCGGAAAGCATCGTAAAGCATCGTGCTTCCGGGCGGTTCTTCAATTTGACTATTGATGCCTTATGCCTCCGGGACCCTACCCGTCGCCAAAATCTGTTCAAGTACCTCCTCATCCAACACGGGCACACCCAGCTGCTCGGCCTTAGTGAGCTTGGAGCCTGCCTTGGGGCCGGCGACCAGATAGCTTGTCTTCTTCGACACGCTGCCCGAAACCTTGGCGCCGAGCACCTTGAGCGCCGCACCTGCCTCGTCGCGGGTGCGGTTGACGAGCGTGCCGGTGAGCACGAAGGTCAGACCCGCGAGCGGCTGTGCGTCGGCGAGCTCGCCCGCCACGCCAGCGTCGGCTGCGGCCTGCGCGTGCGCGGCGCCCAAATCGACCTCGAGCGACAGACCCGCCTGACGCAGGCGCTCCAGCACGGCAAGGTTCTCGGGCACGGCCAGGAACTGCTTGACGCTCGCCGCAATCTTGGGACCGATGCCCTCGCACTCGGCGATGTCCTCTTCGCTCGCCAAGATGAGCTTGTCAATCGACAGGAATCGCTCGGCGATGACCTCGCCCACGCTCTTGCCCACGTGGCGGATGCCCAGGGCAAACAGCACGCGACCGAGCGGCTGGCTCTTGGACTTGTTGAGCTCGGCGATGATTTTCTCGGCCGTCTTGAGGCCTACCGGAATGGGGTCGCCCTTCTTGACGCCCTTTTTGCTGTTGGAGCTGGCATAGGTGCGCCCCGTGTCCAGGCCTGCAATGTCGTCGACCGTGAGCTGGTAGAAGTCCGCGACATCGTGAATCAGCCCGGCGGCGATCATCTTGTCGACGATCTCGTCGCCCAGGCCGTCGACATCCATGCAGCCGCGACTCACCCAGTGGAGCAGGCGCTCCTTGAGCTGCGCGGGGCAGTCGATGGACACGCAGCGGTAGGCGACCTCGCCATCCTCGTGGACAACGGGGCTGCCGCACACGGGACAGACCTCGGGCATGTACCAGTCGACCGAATCGGCCGGGCGTTTATCGAGCACCGGGCCCACGACCTCGGGGATCACGTCGCCCGCCTTGTGCACGATGATAGTGTCGCCCTCGCGCACGTTTTTGCGACGGATCTCGTCGATGTTGTGCAGCGTGGCGCGCGCGATGGTGGAGCCGGCAACCGTCACCGGGTCGAACTCGGCGACCGGCGTGAGCACACCGGTGCGGCCCACCTGGATGCGAATTTCGCGCAGGACGGTCTGCTTTTCCTCGGGCGGAAACTTAAAGGCAATGGCCCAGCGCGGCGCGCGGGCGGTAAAGCCCAGGTCGAGCTGCTGCTGGAAGCTGTCGACCTTTACAACCACGCCGTCGATGTCGTAATCCAGGTCGCCGCGGTGCTCGAGCGCCTGGGCACAGAACTCATGGACCTCGGCCGGCGTGGCGCAGCGTGCCACGTTGGGATTGACACTAAAGCCGGCGCTGCGCAGCCAATCGAGGAACTCGCGCTGGCTGTGGACGTGGAGCGGGTCGGTATCGGCGATGGCATAGATAAAGGTGGCCAGGTCGCGGCGCGCCGTGACCTTGGGATCCTTTTGGCGCAGGCTGCCGGCGGCGGCGTTGCGCGGGTTGGCGAAGGGGTCGCGACCCTCGGCATCGGCCTCGTCGTTCAGGCGCACAAAGCTGCCCTTAGGCATATAGACCTCGCCGCGCACCTCGATGGTGCGCCCGCGGTCGGCGCCCATGTGAGCGAGCGCCGGCTCGGACAGGTGCATGGGCACGTCCTTGATGGTTCGCACGTTGAGCGACACGTCCTCGCCCGTGGTGCCGTCGCCGCGCGTGGCCGCGCGCACAAAGGTGCCGTTTTGGTAGGTAAGCGCCACGCCCAGGCCGTCGATCTTAAGCTCGCAGGTATAGGTAACGCTGCCGGCACCGAGGGCATCCTCAGTGCGCTGGAGCCATGCGTCGAGCTCATCCAAATCCATGGCATCGTCCATGGAATACATGCGCGCCATGTGCGTGACCGGCGTAAACTGCTCGCTCACATAACCGCCCACGCGCTGGGTATAGCTGTCGGACGTCACCAGGTCTGGGTAGGTGGCCTCGATTTCTTGCAGTTCAACGAGCATTTTGTCAAAGGCGGCGTCCGTGATCTCGGGCGCATCGAGCATGTAGTAGCGATAGGCGTGGTAATCGAGCTCGTGGCGCAGCTCGGCCGCGCGCGCTGCCGCCCGGGCATGGGCGTCGGTCGGTGCGGCGGCATCCGCGCTCGCGGGCGTTTCGGTATCGATGTCCACGCCGTCACCAAACAGGCTCGATTGCTCCATAGCGGCACTCCTTCGCTCGATTTCAAACGGATACAAGAGTACCACCGGTCGCAACGGGGTCGAATAGCGGTCTCAAACCGCACCGAATCGGCAGCCGCCAGACCGGGGTGGACAGCTAGTTCAGATACGTATAATTCTGCGAGCCTGGTCGTGTTCAGACGTCATCATTCCAGCCAATTTGGCCGCCCCGGGGGCTGCACGACCGACTCGTTCCCCCTTCTAGACTCCCATCCGAACCCCTTCCCCATCCCAAAACAGCTCAAAACGCATGCTGAACCGCCTCGGATTTATACGTATCTGAACTAACTGTCCAGGCTCACCCAGAATCGAGCAACTTCATATGCTCCTTTTTTAACTCAATTTATCGCAGTTAATATTTTATATTGTGTTTGCAATATATTTTGGTATTATCAACGTGAGATGATTGAAATGAAGAATCAGTCCAAACGTTTCCTAACCATCCTCGTCCCCCTTGTCCTTATAGCAGCCGCTTTGCTCGGCTTTTTCTGGAAGGACATTCCCTTTTCGAAAGACCTTTCCTTGCGGGGCGAAGTCGTTGCTGTGTATCACCCTTCCGCCAGCGGGGCAAGCGAAGGCCGCTTCGTTATCGCAAGCGAGCAATTCCAATCCGCACCGCTGCACCTCAACTTCAAAATCGATTCAACCATCCCCATTAAGGATCAGGATGGTAAGAAGGCAGAAGTCGGAGCCATCAAAGAAGGTGTCTACGTTGACGTAACCTGCACCGTCAACACCAGCAGCGATCCCGATCCCACAAAGCTGCCCGCCCTCATAACGCCAACAGCCATCATGATTACGCAAAAGGAATAGCTCGATGTCAGAAAGGAGTTTAAAAAATAATCACCAGACAGTTAGGAGCCAATGATGAAAAAGGTTGCTTATTTACTCGCCGTCTGCCTTGTTGGGTTATCGTGCATGACCGCGCAGCCCGCCTTCGCAGCAGAAACCCATTCCTCTATCATTTCATCAGTTGCCGAAAGTCGTTCAATCTACACCGCCGAAACCACCCTCGCCTATTCGAACGGCGTCAGGCTCCATGTTACTTACACTGTTAACGATACCTATGGAACGATAACAGGCATCAAATCCATAAAGAACTGGACCTCCAATTCTCGAGTAAGCAACATCAGCTGGACTTATAGATACGGACTCAGCAACGGAAGCGTCGTCGTAACTGTTACTTACTATTACAACGGCAGTTGGCATTCTGAAGCAAGAACTATCTATGCTTAGGATTTTTTGGCTGCGGCATTGCCGCAGCCTTTTTGGGGTTAATTATGGAAAGCTCAGATAAACGATGCTGTTTTAGCAATGTGATGTTGCTCGCCACTTTGTCTGTCGCAGCAATCATGGCGGCCTTCTCAGCGTTCAGCGTTGCCAACGAGGCGCGGGAGGTGCTCTTTGCACCCACTCCCTTCTATATTAATGGTGAGTCCATTCCGAGCGCCGTCCTTACCGCACTTGCCATCCGCGATGTTCTGGCCCTGGCGCTCTCAATCGCATGCCTGATTGTCTACTTGAACTTCTGCTTTGACGTCGTCAGTACTCAGTCGATATTCACGCGAAAACAATGCCGGCGTTTTCTGGTTGTTGGGCTTCTGCTGCTCATTTCTTCAATTGTCTCGATTACCTTCGATAACCTGTGTGCCGTCCAGCTCCCCAACGACGTCAGTATTACTGCAATTGGTATCTTTGGTTTTAACGCTTGGACACTGGTTCTCGCTTTGTTTGCGCTATCCCTTTCGGCTATCTTTGAGTACGGGCGACTCTTGCAGTCGGACGTTGACGCCATTATTTAGAAGGAGGGCAGCATGCCAATCGTCATGAGACTCGATCGCGTCATGGCGGATCGCAAAATGTCCTCTCAAGAACTTGCCGACATTATCGGCATCTCGCCCGTTAACGTTTCGCGCATTAAAACGGGGCGGCTCAAGGGCATTCGCTTTTCGACGTTGACCGCGATGTGCGAGGCACTTCACTGCAAACCTGGCGACATCATTGACTGGATGTCAGACGAAGAGTACATCGAGGCATTTGGAAGCCTTCCCAGCGACGAAGACTAACCAAAATGATCCGTTTTCCTCCATCCCCAACGGATCGATGAGAAAAGAGGGGGCTGTCCCGCATTGACGGGACAGCCCCCTCTGGCATCGGTATGTGCGGCTCGTTAGTAGCCCTGGCCGTAGCCCTGGCCCTGCTGGCCCAGCAGCTCCTCCAGATACTGGCGCAACTGCTCGTCAGTAATGCCGCCGTTGCCGGTGTCGGTCGCGCTGTCGTCCTGCTGCTGGCTCTGCAGCTCCTCGTCAGAGCCCAGCTCAACCGTGACCTTCTTCTCTTCCTTGCCGCGCATGAGCGTGATCTCGACCTTCTCGCCCACCTCGTGGCTGCGCAGAGCGATGATCAGGCCATCGGCGCTCGTAATCTCATCGTCGCCCAGCTTGGTAATGACATCGCCCTCTTGGATGCCGGCCTTGGCAGCGGGACCGTCCTCGACGACGCTTGCCACGTAGGCGCCGCTATCGGTGCTGAGCTTGTTGGTACGGGCATTGAGCGCATTGACGCTCGAAAGCGTGGCGCCCAGGTACGGATGAACCGGCGTCTTGCCGTCGATGATCTGGTCGGCAATGTTCTTGGCATAGTTGACCGGAATGGCAAAGCCCACGCCCGAGCTGGAGCCCGAATAGCTCTCGATGAGCGAGTTGATACCCACGAGCTCGCCGTTGTCGTTGACGAGCGCGCCGCCGGAATTGCCCTCGTTGATCGGCGCGGAGGTCTGGAGCAGGCTGTTCGTCACGCCGTTGTGGGAAATGTCACGGTTGATGCCGGAGATGATGCCCTCGGTCATCGTGCTGCGGAATTCCTTGCCGAGCGGGTTGCCGATGGCGTATACCGCATCGCCGACGAGCAGAGAGTCGGTCGAAGTGAACTCCGCGGGCGTGAGACCGTGTGCATCGATCTTCAAAACGGCGATATCGGTGCGGTGGTCGTAGCCGACGAGCAGAGCATCATACTCCGTATCGTCCCAGAGCGTGATGCGCGCGCGGCAGGTACCCTCCACAACGTGCGAATTCGTGAGAATATACCCGTCCTCCGTCAGAACAACGCCGGAGCCCCAGTAATAGCTGTCTTCCGACGTCTCATCCGGAAAGGCCGACACCGCAACGATGGAGGGAACGCAGCGCTCATAGACCTCCTGTGCGGAAAGCGGCGTTTTACCGGCGGGGGAGAGCTTCACGGTCACACGCTCGGTCGTCTGCACGGTCGGGATAGTACATTCTTCCGCTTCTTCGTTCGCGGTGAAGTAATTATCGAAGAACGATTTATAATCGTTCGGCAGATCTCCCGCCGCGCCGGGGTGGTTGAGGTCCGCCGCGGCGCTGTTCCGGAAGAGCAGGCACGAGCCGATGATGAGCACCGCCACGGCGACAAGGATCAGCGCAATGCCCCACGCGGGCATTTTTTTCTTTTGCTTCGCCGGAGGGACGAGGACCGGCGGGGATGCCTGCGGCGTGTCGCCAGAGGGGGCATACCACATAGATTCCTGATTTTCCATAAAACTCCTTTCCGCCTTTTACGGTTTGAGCGCGAGCGTGAACACAAAGTCGGTCACACCCTGGCGGCTTGTCACGGCGATGTCCTCGCCGTGGTTGTTCAAAATGGTTTTGACGATATAAAGCCCGAGACCGACGCCGTCGCGATCCTGGCTGCGGCTGCGGTCGGACTTGTGGAAGCGATCGAAGAGGAGCGGGATCTCCGCCTCCGGAATGGTGCTGCCGCAGTTCCGGATGGAGACGTAGGCCTTCTTGCTGTCCTTCCATAGCGAAATGGTGAGCGGCGAATTTTCGCGGGAGAATTTGATGGCGTTATCCAGCAGATTGTAGATGACCTGCGTGATGGCGTCCACATCGCCGAGAACTTTGATCGCCTCCTCGGGGACGTTGAACACGACCTCCAGATGCTTCTGATCGATCTTATCGGCAAATGTGATGAGCGTGAGCCGGAGCTGCTCGGAAATATCAAAGCTGTTCTTGAGGAGCGTTGCGCGGTCCTTTGCCTGCAGGCGCGAAAGCTCCAGCATGCTGCGCACGAGCCGGGCCAGCCGCTTCGTCTCCGAGGAGATGATCTGAAGATATTTCTTTTCCGACTCCGGCGGGATCGTCCCGTCGAGAATGCCGTCGGCAAAGCCGGAGATCGTCGTCATCGGCGTTTTGAGCTCATGTGATACGTTCGCGATAAACTCGCGCCGCTTCGTCTCCGACTGCTCGAGCGAGTCCGCCATGGAGTTAAAGGCCTCCGTCAGCTCGCCGATCTCGTCGGTGCTGTCGGTCGGCTCCACACGGACGTTCAGCTCGCCGCGGCCGAAGCGCCGCGCCGCGTCCGCCATGTCGCGCAGGGGCTTGGCGAAGTACTTGGAGCTCGCGTAGCTGAAAATGAGCGCGAGACAGAGTACGATGAGACTGATAAAGAAGAACAGCGGCAGGATCGTCTCCCAGATGGAGAGCGCGGTTACCGTGTCCTTGGAAACGAACAGATGGCCGAGCAGCGCGCCGTCATCGGTGAGCGCGGAAATGACGGTATAATGCTCGCTCGCGTAAAACCCGCCCAGCGTGCCGAGCGACGCGACCGTGCCGGACTGCGGCAGGATCGCCGTTACGCTCTCATCCAGACGCTTTCCGATGTGCTCGCAGAAAACGGCGGAGTCAGAGCAGGTGATGATATATCCGGAGGGATTGACGATGAAAATGTGCTGATTCGTGCTCGCGCCGATGGTGCTGAGCGTCATGCGCAGCTCGAGCGAGCGCAGATCGCCCTCGGCGGCATAGGCGACCGCCATGCGCGATATTTCGCGTGAGTTCGTCATCATGCTCTCGCGCGCTTCGGACACGAACACCTGACGGCTCGCAAAGCCGAAGGCTGCGCCGATGAGCAGAAAGCTCACAAGGACCATTGCCGCGGTCGTGGTGAAGGTCCGGAAATACGTTCTGTGCATCGCTTATTCGACCGACTCGAACTTGTACCCGACGCCCCAGACCGTTTTGAGCGACCACTTATCCGAAACTCCCTCCAGCTTTTCGCGCAGACGCTTGATGTGGACGTCCACGGTGCGGGAATCGCCGAAATAATCAAAGCCCCACACCTCGTCGAGCAGCTGGTTGCGGGTGAAAACGCGGTTGGGGGAGGAGGCAAGATGATAGAGAAGCTCCATCTCCTTGGGGGGAGCTTCCACGCGCTTACCGTCTACGATGAGCTCATAGGAATCAAGATCGATCACGAGCTTATCGAATACAAGCCGCTTTTCCGCCGCGTGCGGCGCGGCCTCCGGCTCGCTGCGGCGCATGACGGCGTGGATGCGCGCCATCAGCTCCTTGACCTCAAACGGCTTCGTAACGTAATCGTCCGCGCCCATTTCAAGTCCGGAGATCTTGTCGAACGTTTCGCCCTTCGCGGTCAGCATGATGATCGGCACATTGGAGGTTTTCCGGACCTCGGAGCAGACGACCCAGCCGTCCACGACCGGCAGCATGATGTCGAGCAGGATGAGATCCGGCTGCAGCTCCTGCGCGCGGCGGATGCCCTCTCCGCCGTCGGCGGCGAGAAACACGTCGAACCCGTCCTTTTCGAGATACAGGCGCAGCAGCTCCGCGATGTTGCTGTCGTCCTCAACTACCAGTACTTTTTTTGCCATATTTGCAGCCTCCCTGTATGTACGGCAAGAATTGCCTATTCTTCTAAATTACTATTATATACCAATTATACCGAAGATGGAACACCGTGTGCGAACAAAATGTAAAAAAACGGGAGAAAGCCGGAAATGTTGCAATGAGAGACCAAATACGGTAAAATGCGAAGTATGGAAATGAGGTGTTTTCCGTGACGGTAAACGAAAAAGGTTATGCCAAGCTGAACTATTCTCTCGACGTCCACGCCAGACGCCCGGACGGCTACCACGATCTCACCATGGTCATGGGCAGCGTCTCGCTCTGGGACGATGTTGACGTGACCCTCCGCCGCGACGGGCGGATCGAGGCCAAGTGTTCGATCCCGTGGCTGCCGCGGGATGAGCGGAATCTTGCCGTGCGCGCGGCGCGCGTGTTCTTTGACGCTGCGGGCGACAAAACTCTCGGCGCGGACATCCGCATAAAAAAGAGAGTGCCGGTCGGCGCGGGCATGGCCGGCGGTTCCGCCGATGCGGCGGCGACGATTCTGGCATTGAACACGTTGTGGGATCTCGATTGGCCGATCGAACGCCTGCAGGAAGTCGCGGCCACGCTGGGCGCGGACATGCCGTTCTGTCTGACCGGCGGAACCCAGCGCGCCGAGGGAATCGGGGAAATCCTTACCTCTCTTTCCGCTCTGCCCGCCTGTGCCCTGCTGATCGCCAAGCCGCCGGAGGGGGTTTCCACCCCCGAGGCCTACGCGCGTTTCGATGCGCTCCCCCATCCCGACCGGCCGG
>OIWM01001084.1_pt1 | contig 29076 bp, 24 predicted proteins | sample 1587451 | NCBI WGS metagenome assembly OIWM01 (sample SAMEA3888907, study PRJEB22519) | human gut metagenome | biome: human gut; feature: human-associated habitat; material: faeces | place: Denmark | collected 2011
GTGGTCCGGCTCAAGCCGGACCGGATGAGGTCGAAGGTCACAGCGTCGTACCAACTTATGGTGATAATCGTTTGCTTCAACCTCATCAGTCAGCCCTTGCGGGCTGCCAGCTTCCCCTCCAGGGGAAGCCTTAACTCAGAAGTACGGGGGTGGTAACTCAGAGTGGAGGCTCCCCATACACGCCGGGAGGCTTACGTCCCGCCGGTTTTGCGTAAGGCATTTTCCTGCATCCGGGCAGTTTATTGCCTTTGCTTTTCTATCCCGGAAAACGGGATATGAAAGAATTCGCTGTACGGCGAACGAAAACCCGCTCCCAGTGCTTTACAGATGACCATTCACCTGATATAATATAGGGTAAATTCCAAACGCTTTTATGCGTGCAAACGATCTCAGGGGGATCGGATGATGAAAAAAAAGTTTCCATGGGGAATGTTGCTGCCGGTGCTGGTACTTCTGACGGGTGTTGCCCTGCTGCTGCTGGTACTGGCATCGGATGCCCGCTCTGAACGGGAGATGGCCCATACCATGGCGGAAATGAACGCCGTCAGCTATTCTGACCGCCTGCAGGAGAACCTGCATCAGGCGTTGGACGTGACGAAGACGATGAAGCAGATCTTGATCAGCAGGGATGGCAACACGGATTGGTTCCCGGAAATTGCAGAGAATCTGATGTCGGACGTGCTTCAGAGCATCCAACTGGCGCCGGGCGGCGTGGTGACGGATATTTACCCAGAGACGGGCAATGAGGCGGGGAAGATCGACCTGTTTGCCGATGAAGCCCGGGAGCGCATCTGCCGCTATGGCCGGGACAACCATGTTGCCACCTTCCAGGGACCCTTCGACCTGAAGCAGGGTGGCAGGGGCATCGCGCTTCGGGATCCGGTGTATCTGAAAAATGACCGGGGTGAGGAGACCTTCTGGGGCTTTACCGTTGCCATCATCCGTCTGCCGGAGATATTTGAAGACTCCGTGGAGGCACTGAAAGCCTTCGGATATGATTACCGCCTGTCCAAGAGCGCATTTCCGATCGACCAGGATTTTGTGGAGGTGGATGCCTCCGCTGCCGCACTGGATCAGCCGGTGGCGCATACGTTCACCGTGGGCAACTGCACCTGGAAGTTGGAGGTAATGCCTGCAGGCGGCTGGAACGGCGGCACGCATACGGTCTGGATCTGGTTCTTCGGCATGCTGATCGTGCTGCTGACCACGGCGCTGGCGTCTATGCTGGTGGTCTTCGACCGGCGGAGGCGGCGCTTCCAGACTATGGCCAATACCGATGCGCTGACGCTTCTGCTGAATCGCTATGGCTTTGACGAAGCAGCGGCCGGGTACGTTACGCTGCATGAAAAGGAACCATGCGTGGGAATCCTGATGGATATTGACAATTTCAAATTTATCAACGATCTCTATGGTCACGCAGCCGGCGATCAGGCCCTGCGGACCCTGGCGGAAAGTTTGCGTCAGTGCTTTCCGGGCAAAGCGATTCTGGGACGGAACGGCGGCGACGAGTTCTGTGCTCTGCTGATGAATACTACCATTGCCGCTTCGGATGAGCGGATTCGCAGCTTTGCTGCCCGGCAGCGGACCTTCTGCGCAGAAGGCCGGGCCCGGAATTTTTCGATTTCCTTGGGCTATGCGGAATATCCCCGGCAGGCGTCCAGCGTTTCGGCGCTGCTGAGTCGGGCGGATATGGCGCTCTATGAGGTGAAGATGGGTGGAAAGGGGGGCTGCCTGGCCTATGACGACCAGATCTGCGGAAAGAAAGAGCGCACGCAGCTGGGCTTCGTGCTGAACGACATTTCCGAAAATCTGCCGGGTGCGTTCCTCATTTACAAGGCGGATAAAACCGATGACCATATCCTCTTTGCCAACCAGGAGCTGATCCGGTTTGCCGGATGCCGGGATCTGACGGATTTCCTGAACTTCTGCAATCATAGCTTCCGGAATCTGGTCCGTCCCGACGAGTACGACCAGGTGGAGGAGAGCATCTGGCGGCAGATCGACGCTCAGGCGGACGGCAGCAACGACTATGTGACCTTCCATTTTGCTCGGAAGGACGGGACCTATCGGAAGGTCCTGGACCACGGGCGGATCATGGAGAGCCGCCATTACGGCAGATTGTTCTACGTGCTCTTTATGGACCGGGAAATGATCCGGGAGCGCTATGAAAACGGCGCATCTGCCGTAGATGCGGAATGATCTTCTGACTTTCGCATTGAAAAACGCCGGGCGCAGCGTTGTAATCGTGCCATCCAGGATAAGGAAATACGGGCAAAGCAGTCCAAAGACTGCATCGCCGAGCTTCTGGAAGAGAAATGTGACGTGATGATTGCTCCCACCATTCCCTACGGCGCCACCAATACCATCTATGGCTGCCCGGGCACCATTACCATCGGCACCGATGAGCCTCATCTGGCCACTGAGGAATGGGGAAAAGAAATGCTCCAGACCATGGCAGACTACATTGCAGACTTCATAGAGGAATACGAGAAAATTGATCTGCCTCATCCTGCCGAGTAAGATTCGGCACCAAACGATCTATATAATAATAGGAAATAATAGGAAAAGGTTGTGTTTACCCATGAATAAAAACCCTGAAACCCTGAAAATGATTCAGGAGCTGTCCGATGCCATCGGGCCTTCCGGATTTGAAGATGAGGCAGTAAATACTGCCCGGAAATATGTGGAAGATATTGCCCGTGTGGAGGAAGACTGCTTAAGAAACCTTTATATGTACCGCAACACCAACACAGGAGACAAGCCTGTGTTCATGCTGGATGCCCACAGCGATGAAGTGGGCTTTATGGTTCATTCCATCAAACCAAACGGAACCCTTCGTTTTGTAGAATTAGGTGGCTGGAATACCAATTCTCTGCCCTCCTCCAAGGTTCTGGTAAGAAACCGCGACGGTGCCTATATTCCCGGTGTGATCGCAGCAAAACCGCCTCATTTTATGTCCGCTGCGGAGCGTAACGGCGGGAACAATATTTCGATTCAGAATCTGGTGATTGATATCGGCGCAGTAAGTGATCAAGATGCCATTGAAAACTTTGGCATCCGTATCGGTGAACCCATCATCTCCGATGTCAAATTCGAATATGATGAAGCACACGATATCATGATCGGAAAAGGCTTTGACTGTCGTATCGGCTGTGCTGCCCTTCTGGAAACCATGCGTCGTTTGGCCAATGAGCAGCTGAACGTGGATCTGGTAGGTGTTCTCTCTTCCCAGGAAGAAGTGGGAGAACGAGGTGTCCACGTGGCAGTCAATAAAGTGAAACCGCAGATTGCCCTTTGTTTTGAAGGATGCCCGGCTGATGACACCTTCACCGAGCCCTATGCCATTCAGACTGCACTGAAGAAAGGCCCCATGATTCGTTTTCTGGACAGATCCGTGATCTGCTCCCCCAGATACCAGCGCTATACCCTGGATCTGGCTGAGAAAAATCATCTGGCCATCCAGTCCTCCGTTCGGGAAGGCGGCGGAAATAATGGTGCTATTATCAATACTTCCATGGATGGTATTCCGGTAATCGTGGTAGGTGTTCCCGTCCGTTATATTCATACCCATTACGGCATCAGTTCTTACTATGATTTTGAGGCTACCGTTCAGCTTGCTATGGCAGTGGTCAAATCCATGACAAAAGAAATCATCGAATCGTTCTAAGCCCCAAAAAGAACATTCTCTCTTTGAGAATGTTCTTTTTTCAGTCTGTCAAAAAACTTTGAAATCGACTCTGATTCTGGTATAATAGAGGAAACGGGGGTGTTTTCATGGAAGATTGGAGAAAAGATGCACGGCATGAGCCAATCATAGTGGATCTGGAGGCACTGGTGCCGGAAGACCATCTGCTGCGGAAGATAGAGAAGGTCATGGATTACGAATGGCTGTATGAAAGGCTGTCGCCGTATTACTGCCATAACAATGGCAGGCCCGGGACAGATCCGGTCGTTCTGATCAAGAAGGTACACCGGTAAGAAGGACAGTTACAAGCCATGGGAATACACCTACGACCCTGCAAATGATACCTACATCTGCCCTCGGGGCGGGATATTAAGACATACGACCACCGACCGGGAGGGGAAGCGGACCTATCGAAGCACACCGGCGCAGTGCAGAGACTGCCCATGCAAGGCAAAATGCGGAGCGAATGAAAAAGGGCAAAAGTTATTCACAACCCACATCTGGCAGGAATATCTGGACATTGTGGAGGGCATCCGAAAAACCGGCCTGGGCAAGCGGATTTACGCACAGCGCAAGGAGACCATTGAGCGGGTCTTTGCGGACGCAAAAGAGAAACACGCCATGCGTTATACACACCACAGAGGCTTGGCCGCCGTCACGCGATGGGTCAGGCTTAAATTTGCTGCCATGAACCTAAAAAAGCTGGCAAATTGGAGTTGGAAAAACTCCATTTCCCGGTTTATATTCGTTTATTATTTCCAAAGCTGTAAGAAAACCCCTGCTTTCGTTATTTGAAAGCAGGGGTTCTTTGACAGGCTGAAACCGGCTGACAGAAATGCTCTGTCAGCCGGTTTTTCATGCTTTTTTGGAAGATAAGTGAAATTTGGATTCCGTACCGGCCAGGAGCCGGCCAATATTCTCGTGATGCCGCAGGATCATCAGCAGACTTCCGGTGCGGAAGAAAGTGCGATTTTCACGGCTTTGGAACCTTACAGCTCGACGAGCTCATATTCCCGGCTGCCGAAGCCCAGCTGGGCGGCGGCTTCCAGGGTATGCACGCCGTGGCGGGATTCGATGCGCTCGATCAAATGGTCCCGGCCGGGGTCCTTGGAGGCATAGACCATGTCCAGGCAGGCCTGGTCGATGGCGATGGGGTCCAGGGAGGCCATCATGCCGATGTCCGCCATGCAGGGGTCCTCGGCCACGGCGCAGCAGTCGCAGTCCACAGACAGGTTCTTCATCACGTTCACGAAGGCCATGTTTCCGTGGAAATATTTTACCACGGAAGATGCAGCGTCGGCCATGGACTCCAGGAAGGAATCATGGTCGGCAGTCCAAATTTGGGCGGGGTCCCCGGCGCCGTGGATGTAAGCCTTGCCGTAGCCGGAGGCGCAGCCGATGGACAGCTGCTTCAGGGCGCCGCCGAAGCCGCCCATGGGGTGGCCCTTGAAGTGGGACAGGACCAGCATGGAATCATAGTTTGCCATGTCCTTGCCCACATAGTTCTTGTGAATTTTATGACCTTCGGGAATGTCCAGCACCATGTCGGGGCCCTGGGCATCCAGCAGGTCCACATGGAAATGCTTGCTCCAGCCGTGCTTTTCCAGGGTAGCCAGGTGCTTCTTGGTGGTGTTCCGGGAACCTTCGTAGGCGGTGTTGCATTCTACCACCGTGCCGGAAACGGCTTCGATCATGGGCTTCCAGAAGTCCGGCCCCAGGAAATTCTGGTTGCCTTCCTCGCCGGAGTGCAGCTTCACGGCGACTTTACCGGGCAGGGAGATGCCCAGAGCCCTGTAAAGCTCCACGACCTTCTCGGGGGTCAGGGCGCGGGTGAAATAAACCTTGGATGGCATAATACCAATCTCCTTTTCAAATAATTTGAGCCTATTATAGCACATGAAGTTCCCTTCATGTCAAGAGTGGAGGCGTGGTTTTGCCGCATTTTTACACACCGGGAGCGATCTGTCCGCTTGATTCTTTTTTTCAGGCACGCTATAATGAGAAACGTAAAGAGTTGTAAATCAGCAGGGCCGAAGCCCAATAGAAAGGAAGGACGCTGACAATGGAAAACAATACGCCGGAGAGCGGCGGCAGCTTCATGGAAAAGCTTTCCACATTTATTGTGGATAAGCGGAACCTCATCTACCTTATCGTGGTGCTGCTCATCATTTTCTCCATGTTTTCCCGGAACTGGGTGGAGGTGGAGAATGACCTGACTGCTTACCTGCCGGACACTTCGGAGACGAAGAAAGCCCTGGACGTAATGGAGGACCAGTTCATCACCTACGGCACGGCCCAGGTGATGGTGGCCAACATTACCCAGGAGGAAGCCGCCAAGCTTCACGACACCCTGAAAGACATCAAGGGCGTGCAGAGCGTGGACTATGATGAGACCTCCGACCACTATAATAACTTTTCTGCTCTGTTCTCCGTGACCTTTGATTACGACGAGAAGAATGACGCTTGTCTGGATTCTCTGGAAGCGGTAAAAGAGGCCCTGGCGGACTACGACCTGTATCTGTCCACGGACCTGGGCAACACCCAGGCGGAAATTATCGACCGGGAGATCAACATGATCATGGTCTATGTGGCGGTGGTCATCGTGACGGTGCTGCTGCTGACCTCGGAGACCTACGGCGAAGTGCCGGTGCTGATTTTGACCTTCGTGGTGGCTCTGATCATCAACCAGGGTACCAATTTCCTGTTGGGCAAAATCTCCTTCGTGTCCAACTCCGTGACCAGTATTTTGCAGCTGGCCCTGTCCATTGACTACGCCATCATTTTCTGCAACCGGTTCAAGGAAGAACACCGGCTGCTGCCCATCCGGGAGGCGGTGATCACGGCCCTGGCCAAGTCCATCCCGGAGATCGGCTCCAGCTGCCTGACCACCGTGGGCGGCCTGGTGGCCATGCTGTTCATGCAGTTCAAGCTTGGCCCGGATATGGCCATCTGCCTTATCAAGGCCATTGCCTTCGCCCTGCTGTCTGCGTTCCTGGTGATGCCGGGCCTGCTGATGCTCTTTGGTCCGCTGATCGAAAAGACCGGCCACCGGAGCTTCGTGCCGAAAATCCCCTTCGTGGGACATATCGACTATGCCACCCGTCATGTGGTGCCGGTGGTGTTCGTGGTGCTGATCGTGTTTGCCTTCCAGCTTTCCTCGCAGTGCCCCTACGCTTACGGTTACAGCATCCTGTCCACCCCGAAGCTGAACGACACCCAGATCGCCGAGCAGATGATCGAGGACAACTTTGGGTCCTCCAACATGGTGGCTCTGGTGGTCCCGGCGGGGGATTTCGACAAGGAACGGGAAATGCTTGCCGAGATCGAGAGCCACGAGGAAGTGGACTACACCATGGGCCTGACCAACATCGAGGCCATGGACGGCTATATGCTGGCCGACAAGCTGACCCCCCGGCAGTTTGCGGAACTGGCGGGACTGGATTATGAGGTGGCCGAGGTGGTCTACGCCGCCTACGCCGCCAATCAGGAGGACTACGGTCAGCTGGCCGGAAAGCTCTCTACTTACCAGGTACCGCTCATTGACATGATGCTCTACGTCTGCGACCAGATCGATTCGGGCATTGTCTCCCTCAGCGAGGAGCAGACCCAGACCCTGAAGGATGCCCAGACTCAGATGCTCAGCGCCAAGAATCAGCTGCAGGGTACGGATTTCAGCCGGATGCTGATCTATCTGACCCTGCCGGTCAGCGGCGACGAGACTTACGCCTTTACGGACACCCTGCTGGACATTGCCAGAAGCTATTATCCCGATGGGGACGTGTACATTGCCGGTGACTCCACCAGCGAATATGACTTCGAGAAGTCCTTCGCCGTGGATAACACCGTGGTCAGCATCCTGAGCGTGCTCATCGTGCTGGTGGTGCTGCTGTTCACCTTCAAGTCTGCCGGTATGCCGATTCTGTTGATCCTGGTCATCCAGGGCGCTATCTGGATCAACTTCTCCTTCCCGACCATTACGGGCAAATACCTGTTCTATCTGGCTTACCTGATCGTCAGCTCCATTCAGATGGGCGCAAACATCGACTACGCCATCGTCATTGCCAGCCGCTATCAGGAACTGAAAACCAAGATGGACCACCGCAGCGCCATTACCGAGACCATGAACTTCGCATTCCCGACCATCATCACCTCCGGCGCCATCATGTCCGTCAGCGGTTTCCTGATCGGCAGCATGACCTCCGAACCGGTCATTGCGGGCATCGGCGAGAGCCTGGGACGTGGCACGGTCATTTCCATTATCCTGGTCATGTTCGTGCTGCCGCAAATTTTGCTCATCGGCAGCGGCGTGGTGGACCGGACCTCCTTCTCCGTGCCCGGTGTGGGCGTCGGCGAACGGAAAACCGGCCACGGCAAGATCGCCGTCAACGGTATGGTCCGGGGCAAGGTCAACGGTACCATCCGGGGTATTGTCCGGGGTACTGTGGAGGGCGACATTGACCTGAACCTGATCTCCGGCTCTGTGGAAAACGACGAGGAGGGTGACGAAGATGATGAATAAGCGTTGGTTCCGCCTGAGCGCCCTTGTGCTGGCGCTGGTGATGCTCTTTGCCGCTGTTCCGGCAGTCCGGGCAGAGGAGGGGACGCTCACCATTTCCTCGGCGGAGGAATTTCTGGAATTTGCCGAAAGCTGCACCCTGGATTCCTGGTCCCGGGGCAAGACCGTGCGCCTGACGGCGGACATTTCCCTGGCCGATACGGGCTTTACCCCCATTTCCACCTTCGGCGGGACCTTTGAGGGCGACGGCCACACCATTACCGGCCTGGAGATCACCGACACCGTGGCCCCGGCGGGCCTGTTCGCCCGGCTGCAGGCAGATGCGGTGGTGCGGAACCTGAATCTGGAGGGCAGCGTTTGTCCTGACGGGGAAAAGACCGACGTGGGCGGCCTGGCCGGTGTCAACAGCGGCACCGTGGAGAACTGCACCTTTACCGGTACGGTCTCCGGCAAGCGGAACGTGGGCGGCCTGGTGGGCCGGAACCTGGGGACCGTGAAAAATGCAACTGCTTCCGGAGCGGTGTTTGGCACCAACAGCACCGGCGGCCTGGTGGGCTGCAATTTGGGGCTGGTGCAGGATTCCCGGAATAAAATGTATGTGAATATCGAAAGCACGGACCCCGGCGTGAACCTGGACGAGCTTTCCCTGAATTTCTCTCTGGACCTTTCCATGCTGTCCCAGATCGACACGGCCAATGTGGCCACCGATACCGGCGGCGCGGCGGGCTATTCCTCCGGCATGGTGGATAACTGCGTGAACTACGGGGCCATCGGCCATCAACACATCGGCTACAACGTAGGCGGCGTGGTGGGCCGCAGCAGCGGTGCCGTGAAGAACTGCTCCAACGAGGGCAGCGTCTGCGGCCGGAAGGACGTGGGCGGCATCGTGGGCCAGATGGAGCCTTATGTGCAGGTGGCCCTGTCCGAAAGCACCCGCAGCAAGCTGCAGCGGCAGTTGGATGAGCTTTCCAAGCTCGTTGACCAGGCGTCCGACGATGCCGAGGGCGGCGCAGGGGGGGTGTCCTCCCGGTTGAACAGCCTGTCCGGCTATGTGGATACTGCCGTGGACGAGGCCGGAAAGGTGAAGGTCAATGCCGACGTGAATACCAATATCAACGGCTCCGGCAATACCTCCTCCGATACCACCGTCGGCGGCAATCCCCAAGTGGACGTGAACCCCACCCCGGAGGGGGGCACCAGTGTCAGCGTCAGCGGCAGTGTGGACATTGACCACACCGGCGAAGGCAGCGGCACCATCGATGCCAGCACCAGCATCGTGGCTTCCCCGGACCTGGGGGGCCTCAGCTCCGCCGTCAACGGCATCAGCGGACAAATTGCCCTGCTGAACAGCGCCGTGGCGGGGACCGTGGGGACCCTGGCCGAGGACGTGCGGCAGATCAACGCCAAGTTCTCCGAACTGTCCGACACGCTCTTTGAGGCCATGGACCAGGTGGAGAACGGGGACATCATTACCGACACCTCCGCACTGGACATTGATTCCATTACCTTGGGCAAAGTCTCCTACTGTACCAACCGGGGAGCCGTTTCCGGCGACATCAATGCCGGCGGCGTGGCCGGATCCATGGGCCAGGAGTACACCGCCGACCCGGAGGACGACGTGTCCGGGGACCTGAGCGGTGAGTACCGGCGGCAGTATGAATACAAGGCCGTTATCCAGCTTTGCGAGAATGACGGTGTCGTCATCGGCAAGCGCAGCTATGTGGGCGGCATTGTGGGCCGGATGGACCTGGGCTTTCTGACCGGCTGCCGGGGCTTCGGCAGCGTGGAAAGTGAAGGCGGCGACTATGTAGGCGGCATTGCGGGCCTGACCGCAGCCACCGTCCGGGATTCCTACGCCAAGGCCACCCTGAAAGGCGGCAAATATGTGGGCGGCATCGTGGGTTCCGGCGTGGAGGAAACTGTCAGCGGCAGTTCTTCCACAGTTACGGGCTGCTATTCCATGGTGGAGATTCCCGAGGGAGGGCAGTATCAGGGTGCCGTTTCCGGCTCCGAGAAAGGCACGTTCGCAGAAAATTACTTCGTTTCCGACACCCTGGCCGGTATCAACCGCCAGAGCATCGCCGGAGAAGCGGAGCCTATGACCTATGCTCAGCTTTCCCAGGTCATGGGCCTGCCCCAGGCCATGCAGTCCTTCACCCTGACCTTTGTGGCGGATGATGTGACGCTGTTCACGGATTCCTTCTCCTACGGGGCGTCCTTTGGCTCCGACATCTTCCCTCAAATTCCCGCCAAGGACGGCTACTACACCCGGTGGGACCGGGAGGACCTGACGGACCTGCATTTTGATACGGTGGTCACTGCTGTGTACACCCCCTATGTGCCGGGCCTGGCCTCTCAGGAGACCCGGGAAAGCGGCCGCAGCGTGTTCCTGCTGGAAGGGGATTACGACGAAAATAGTGCCATGACCGCCGCCCCGGAAGCGGTGACGGCCACGGAAATGACCACGGAAGACCTGGCGGATTATTTCTCCAAGGGCGGCTTCCCGGCCATGGTCATTGACCGTGAAGTGGTGGAGCAGTGGAAGATCACCTTCACCGACGACGGCCGCAGCGAGCATACCCTCCGCTACCTGGCTCCCTCCGGGAAAACCAGCAACCTCCGGCTCTATGTGGAGGACAACGGCGGCTGGGTCCGGGCAGATTACGACACCATTGGCAGCTACCTGGTGTTCCCGGTGACGGGCAGCACCGTCCATCTGGCGGTAGTCACGACCTTTGCCGTGTGGTGGATCTGGCTGCTGGCCTTTGTGGCCCTGGCGGCGGTCATCATCACCATCTTGGTGCTGGTCCGCAAGAATCACAAGCGCAAGCCCATCCTGAATGACCTGCCTCCGGAGGAGGACGACGAGCCTGCGGAGGAAAAGGAAGAAGCACTGACCGCCGAGGAGCGGCTGGCCCGTGCGGAGGCTGAATTGGAGGCCCTGCGCAGCGGAAAAGTGACCCTGCCCCAGCAGCCCAAGAAGAAAAAGCGCTGGTGGATCCCGGTGCTGATCGTTGTTCTGGTGGCGGCGTTGGGCGTGGGGGCCTATGTGCTGCTGACCGGCAACCTGGGCAAGGGCCTGGAAGCCTACCGGCTGCTGAATGCCTACGTCCAGAAGGACCCCATGTCCCTGTCCCTGGGACTGGACACGGACCTGAACGGCGTGGACCTCCACACCGATGCTCAAATTCGCTCCACCAAGGTGGACGGAAAGCAGATCACCATGGTGGAGAGCAGCGGCGTGAAGCTGTACTATGCCGACGGCAATGTGTACCTGGATAACGGCAAGGCCTACGCCGTGGGCAAGGCGGACTATTCCGTCATCATGGACCAGGCGGTGGAGCTTTACAAGCTGCTGGACGTGGACAAAACCAAGTCCGGCTCCAAGACCCGCTACACCATCACTGCCTCCGGCAGCGATGCGGCCAAGTTCCTGGACCTGTTGGGGGACCCGGTGGAGGGCGTGAACAAGCTGGAACTGGTCCTGACGGCCACCGACGGCAGCCTGACCACCCTGGAATTCTCCGGCAGCAGCAACAGCGGCAGCCTTTCCGGTAAGGCCATCCTGAATACCGGCACCCGCACGGCTCCGGTGATTCCGGATGCAGTGCTGGACGCCATTTCGGACGGCACTTCCGAAAGCAAAAATACCATCACGGACGATGTGCTGCGGCTTCTGGAAGCCTGGGCCACCCTGGAAAACCAGGAAAGCTACAGTGCCGACATCGCCCTCCGGGCAGACTGCGGCCCCATCGTGGTCAACGATACGCTGGAGTATGACCGCCTCCGCAGCGAGGGCGACACCCTGGGCTGCGTGCGCAAGGGCAGCGTGGCGGTGTACTTCTCCGGCGATACCCTCTGCGACAGCACCGGCCGGGCCATTTCCACCGGCAAGGCCATGGCGGACAGCGCCAAACTCATTGACCTGGCCTACACCATGATGGCCTCCGGCACCGTCACCGCCCAGCAGAGCGGCGATACCTGGACCTACACCCTGGCCTTGGACCAGGAGGGCATGAAGCAGCTCTCCGCCGCCATTGCCCCGGACGTGGAGAGCCAGAACGTGACCTTCACCACCGGCGCCTTGAGGCTGACCATCACCGACGGGACCATCACGTCCCTGAATATTTCCTGCTCCGGCACCGCCCGCATCGTGCTGACGGATACCAATGTGTCTCTTGGCGCCGGCATTACCTTCGTGGACCGGGAGGTTTCCTTCCCGGAGGCCGTCCGCAGCGCACTGAAAAAATAAAAATGTGGAGGAGAGAGAATCATGGGAAATCGGATCATTAGTATCAGCCGTCAGTTCGGCAGCGGCGGCCATGAGATCGCCGTCAAGACGGCCGGGCGGCTGGGCCTGAAGGTCTATGAGCGGGAACTGGTGCGGCTGGCCTGCGAATACGGCGAGCTGCCGGAGACCTCCGTAACGGATTCCGACGAAAAGGCCACCAATCCCTACCTGTTCCAGACGGTCCATGAGGGAAATTATCATGTGCTCCGGGGCAAATCCACCTCCGAGGTGCTGTTTGCCCTGCAAAGCCACGAAATTCGCCGGATCGCCAAGCGGGAGGAATGTGTGTTCGTGGGCCGCTGCGCCGACTTCGTGCTGAAGGACAAGGACGTGCAGCTGCTGCGGGTGTTCGTATCCGCTCCGGAGGAGCAGCGCATCCGCCGGAAGATGATCCAGGAGAACCTGACGCTGAATCAGGCCTCCAAGCTGGTCCACAAAATGGACAAGCAGCGGAAGAAATACTACGAGTCCTACACAGGGATGATTTGGGGCGACCCCAGTCATTACGACCTGTGTATCGACACCTCCAAGTACACCCTGGACCAGGCGGCGGAAATGATCGCCCTGCGGTTCGAAAAAATGGGATAAAAACGCCGCCCCGGAGAGAAAATCCTCTCCGGGGCGGTCCTTTTTTACTTAATCTTCTTCCGGCTCCGGAGCCAGGAAGATCCGGCAGGCGGCGCAGTGATAGGTGACATTCCGTTCCTTGGCGTAGAAGCCAAAGGGCAGGAGTTTCTTATCCAGCAGGATGCCTCCCGCAGCCTTGACCCTTTTGGGCCATAGAGTCGATGGAGCATTAGCCTCGTCCTTTATCCAGAAAATTGCACCGCCGGAAGGAGCGAGAAGGCAACCGGCAATCATCTCATTGTGACAAATGGGACAGTTCATAGGAAAGCCTCCAATCTATCGCAGAATCTATCTTTATTGTATAGAAATCCGGAAAAAATTCAAGAGTTCAGATTTCGCAAAAATGAGACACGAATTTTGGACAGAATCCATAAAGTGACTTGAGAAATCTAAGCTGACCGGCGGCCCTGCAGGTAACGCATTGCTGTGTAGGCGAAGAATTGGAAGTCAGTGACAAAAATGTCATATCGCTGATTTGAACGGCACATCAGAAAACTGATTCGTGAAATATTGACAAAAACTTCCGCTTATGATACAGTAATATCGAAAAAGATTCTGATCGTCCACGCTCCAAAATAAAACGAAAGACTGAAAAACCACCCAATCGGAAAAGGAGGAAGAACCATGAAAAAACGGTATCTCGTCACCCTTTGCCTGCTTCTCTTGCTGGCAGGCTGCGCCAAGGCCCCGGCAGAACCGGCGGTCACGGCCACGACGGCCCCCACCGTCCCGGCAACGGAGACCACAAAGCCCACGGAGCCGGAAACTCCGGAGGTCACGCTGCCCTGGGACTTCCCGGAAGTGGAGCCTATGACCTACGAGGAGTATTTCTCGGAAAAACGGGAGGTAACGGAGAACTATTGCGAAGATGCCGATAGGCTCTACTTGGCCGAGGACAGTACTCCTCCTGTCTACTCTCTGAGAGACGAGCATGGGAAACTGGTTCTAAGAGAGGATTCTTACACAGGAAAGAAAACCATAGCAACTCTGTGTGAGAACGAAGAAAACAACAGATGGATGATCCTCGCAAAAGACCGGGCCTTTGCCGTTCAGGATGACCGTTCTATCATCATGCTGGACCTCCGTACCATGGAAAAGAGCGTTCTGTACACGCAAGAGGACGGCATCGTCCTTTTGGATATGCTTTACGCCGACAACCGGCTTCTGTTCTTCGTGGCGGGAGCACCGGGACACTACTCACTTTATCGGATGTATCTGCCGGAAGAGAAGCTGGATGTCATGGCAAGCGACATCACCGTTTATTACCGGGATTTTGACCCGTTCGGGACCACGCCATACGACCCGTCCACTCCGGGCCAATATCCCACGAATGACCTGGTCCTGATGTCCTGCACGGATAATCAGAGCGTCTGCTGGGATACCTACAACCCGGAATACTGGGACAAGGTCCAGGAATACCGGGCCAATTACCCGGAGGACCTTGGGGGCATCGAGTTATTTATGTGGCTGCGGAGTGACGTGTACGATGAAACGTTGCTTACAGAGCGGAACCGCTATTGCACAGACGGGAAAACCATTACGCAGGGCCATCCCACCGATTGGCGAGCACCGATCCAGGCAGAGGATTTGACTGAGATCAAGCAGCTTTTCGAGTCAAGCGACCCCTGGTATCGCTATCTGGCTGGCTGCCCCTTCATCCAGTTTGATATGTTGAATGTCAGTGACCTGTTCGGCCAGGGAGACTATCCGGTCGTTCCCTTTACGGAGGATATGCGGGCCGGGCTGGAAGCCCTGGGCTACGAGGACGTGGAAAATCTGACGTTGATGCACGTTTCGGCAGAAGAGGTAGAACAGGTGCTGAAAGAGTACATAGGTATCACCCTGGAGAAAACAAGAGGCATGGCAGAGGATCCCGATGGCGGCTACCTGGCAGTGAAGCGGGATGCCATGCAGGACATCCGTCTGACGGGGGGCCTGGAACTTTACGACAGAGTATTTTGTGTAGACGGCACCGGGACCTCCGGAAACGAAGAAATCAATTTTCAAATGTTTCTCAAAAAAGAAAATGGGAAATGGATGGTTGAACGCATAAATGGAGCGAAATAAAGAAAGGAGCAACAGTATGAAAAAGTTCTTTGCATTTTTCATTGCATGCCTGCTTCTCTTGCTGGCAGGCTGCGCCAAGGCCCCGGCAGAACCGGCGGTCACGGCCACGACGGCCCCCACCGTCCCGGCAACGGAGACCACAAAGCCCACGGAGCCGGAAACTCCGGAGGTCACGCTGCCCTGGGACTTCCCGGAAGTGGAGCCTATGACCTACGAGGAGTATTTCTCTGAGAAACGGGAAATTACGGAGGTATTCCCAGGAAATGAACCAGTCGGCGTAGGGCCCCAAGAGATGCTATATGAAAAGGATGGGACCTCAATTTGCTACTTCCTGGAAAAACGGATTGGGGAACTGGCGCTGATGAGCCGGCCTTTCTGGTATGACGCAAATGGCCGGCGGGTAGTCGTGACCCTCTGTAAGGACGACCCCAGCTACAGGTGGTATATCCTTTCCAAAGACAAAGCCTTTGGCGTCCGGGATAGCAAGACGGTCGTAATGCTGGACTTCCGCACCATGGAGAAAACAGAACTGTACACGCAGGAGGACGGAATTGTATACAGTGAAATGCTGTATGCAGACTATCGGCTGTTATTCTTTGTGACGGGGACGAAGAATGGAAATTTTCTCTATCGGATGTATCTGCCTGAAAAAAGGCTGGACTGCATGACAGACCAGGTAAATGTTTACTGGCTCGACTGGAATTCTTTCGACCTCACTCCATTGGATGTTTCTGATTCCCGCAACAGAGGACGTGGTGATAAACTGTTCTGTACGGACAACCAAAGCGTCTGCTGGGAAGAGGCGAATCCGGATTATTGGGAACGCTTCCGAGAGCGCTGGGCGGAGGAATATCCGAAGCTGGAAGACCCTGAGGACCCGGATGACAAAGGAAGGCTGCGAGACTTGCTCAGAGAGCAGGTGCATTGGAATGACTACCTGTGTCCCATGAACCGCTTCCGCACAGACGGCAAAACGGTGACGCAGGAAAAAACGGAGGATTGGATTGGCCCGGCGGATGCCGAAGCCGTGGCGGAGATCCAGAAGCTCTTTGACCAGGACAGTCCCTGGTATCGGTATCTGGCAAGCTGCGATTTCTCTCAGGCCGACCTTCTGAACGTCAGCGACCTGTTCGGCCAGGGAGACTATCCAATCGTGCCATTTACCGAGGATATGCGGGCCGGTTTGGAGGCCCTGGGCTATAAGGATGTGGAAAACCTGACGCTGATGCACGTTTCGGCAGAAGAGGTAGACCAGGTGCTGAAGGAGTACATGGGCGTCACCCTGGAAGATACCATGGGCATGGCAGAGGACCCCAACGGCGGCTATCTGGCTGTGAAGCGGGACAGCTGCTGGAACTTCCACCTGACAGGCGGGAGCGTATTCTACGACAGCAGCAGACTCTATGTAACCGGTACCGTAGAGTCCAATGAGGGGACGTTGACCGTCCACATGAACCTGAAGAAAGTAGACGGTACTTGGCTCGTCAGAAGTGGCTATTGCTATTAGAAGTTGATTTGAAAACCGCCCCCGCTGAATCATCAGCGGGGGCGGTGCGATATTACCGTTTCCTCGGTTTTACGCTGGGGAACAGGTGGGCGTCCGTATGGGGCAGGAACTGGGCGGCGACCATATTTTCCGGGAACCGAGCCATTTCGCCGAACTGCACATATTGGGCATCCTGGGCGAATTTCCGCAGCCGGGGCAGCTGCGCTTCGTCCAGCAGCAGCTTTTTGACCCCTTTCAGGGAGCTGTTCCCCAGAATTTTGAACTTTTCCCGGGGAATATCCGGGTACATCCCCACGGTAATGGCGGATTCCAGGTCCATGTGTTCCCCAAACCCTCCGGCCAGGTACATAGCCCCCAGGTCCGACGGGGCCACCCCACATTCCTCCATCAGCGTGGCGGCCATGGTGAAGGCGGCGGCCTTGCAGCGGATGAATTCCTGAATGTCCGCTTGGGTAAAGAGCAGCGGACCCTCCGGCCCTTGGGCGTAGCAGATGGCGGGCAGCTGCCGCTGGGTGTCCGGCTCGTAGGTCCAGCGGATGGCTGGGGCGGCGTCCACGTTCAGCGTGCCGTTGCCGTTGATCCACCCGGCCAGGAAGCCATGGGCGATCAGGTCCAGAATGCCGGAGCCGCAGATGCCCACCGGGGGCTTGCCGCCGATGGTTTTCACATGGATTAGGTCTCCTTCGTCAATGGTCACGTTGCAGACCGCTCCCGGCTCCGCCCGCATTCCCGATTTGCTGACGGCCCCTTCCAGTGCGGGACCCGCCGCACCGGCACCCACCAGCAGGAAATCCTTGCAGCCGAAGGCAATTTCGCCGTTGGTGCCGATGTCCAGAAACAGCGCCGGGTCCGTTCTTGTGTCCAGGTCCGTCATCAAAAGGCCGGAGGTGATGTCCCCACCCAGATAATTAGCCACCGCAGGCATACAAAAGACACTGCAAGAAAGATTCAAGCCAATGTCCTGTGCTTCCTGAATGCCGGGATCGTAAAAGACCGGGGTGTAAGGAATCTGGAATACTTGCCAGGGTTCGCAGGCAAGAAGAAGGTGTATCATGGTGGTGTTGCCGCCCACGGCCAGCAGGAGAATTTCTGATGGGTCTACCTGGGCCTGGGTGCAGCAGCGGACGATCAGATCGTTGATGTTCTCCGTCACCAGGGCTTGCAAATGAGCCAGATGGTCCGGCCGGTCCTTGGCGTAAAGAATGCGATCAAGAATGTTGGCGGAAATGGCCGTCTGACCATTGGTGGCTTTGCCGGAGGCCAGGGCTTCCCCGGTGTTCAGGTCCAACAGCTCCATTTCCAGGGTGGTGCTGCCCAGGTCCAGAGCCAGGGCAAAGGACCGGCTCCGGGTGTCCCCGGCTTCAATGTTCCGGATCTCCCAGCTGGTGTCAGTGGGACTCAGGCTGGCGGTGACCGCATAATTTGCCTTTTTCAGGGTGGGGTAGAGCGTCTGCATGGCGCTCAGGGTCATGGAATCGGCGTGAAAGGCTTCCAGCACCCGCTCCCGGTCTGCACGCAGGTCGGCAGGGGAGGGGGTGGGCAGCTGCAAATAGACTTTTCGGGCAAAGGTCATGGGAATTCCTCCTCGTTTCTTGGTGCCATTATAAGCCGAAACGTCGAAAAAAGCAAGATTTTCCGGAAAGGATTGGATTTTTCGGGAAACCGTGGTATAATGGGAAGAAAAATTCCCCGGAGGACATATCGTGGAAGAAAAAATCTATCGGGAGTACGTCTCCATTCTGAAGGAAGAACTGCAATGCGCCATGGGCTGCACGGAACCCATCGCCGTGGCTTACTGCGCTGCTCTGGCAAGAAAAACCCTGGGGGCCATGCCGGAGCGGGTGTGCATCGAGGCCAGCGCCAACATCATCAAAAACGTGAAAAGCGTGGTGGTGCCCCATACCGGCGGCAAGCGGGGCATTGCGGCCGCCGCTGCGGCGGGCATCATCGCCGACCGGGCCGACACGGGACTGCAGGTGCTGTCTCAGGTCACGGAGGACCAGGTCCGGGCCATCGACGACTTCCTGGAAAAGGGCGAATTTCATGTGGAGCGGTCCGGGAAGGACTATGTGTTCCACATCCGGGTGGTGCTGTTCGCCGGAGCGGATACCGCCAGCGCCGAGATCGCAGGATTCCACACCAACGTCATTCAGGTGGAGCGGAACGGGGTCATCGTCCACCACCGGGATTACAGCGAGGCGGCCATTCGTCACGAGACGGACCGGAGCCTGCTCAGCGTGGAGCGCATTGTGGAGTTTGCCAACACGGTGAAAATCGAGGACGTGGCCGAGACCCTGCAGCGGCAGATCGACTGCAATTGGGACATTGCCCAGGAGGGCCTCCGGGGGGAATATGGGGCCAATATTGGCAAGATCCTTCTGCAATCCTACGGAATGTGCGTCCACAACCGGGCAAAGGCCTACGCCGCCGCCGGGTCTGATGCCCGGATGAACGGCTGCGAGAAGCCGGTGGTCATCAATTCCGGCTCCGGCAATCAGGGCCTCACCGCCAGTCTGCCTGTCATCGTCTATGCAAAAGAACTGGGGGTCTCCCAGGAAATTCTCTACCGGGCGCTTGTCGTCTCCAATCTGGTGACGATCCATCTGAAAACCGGCATCGGCAGCCTGTCCGCCTATTGTGGAGCCACCGCCGCTGGGTGCGGTGCGGGCGCAGGAGTCATGTATCTCTACGGCGGCGACGAAAAGGACATTGCCCACACCATCGTCAACGCTGTGGCCATCGATTCCGGCATGATCTGCGATGGAGCCAAGGCCAGCTGCGCTGCAAAAATCGCCTCCGCCGTGGAGGCGGGGCTGCTGGGTATGCAGATGCAGATGCATAAGTCCCAATTCTTCGGCGGCGAGGGCATTGTGGTCAAGGGGGTGGAGAATACCATCCGCAATGTGGCCACCCTGGCCAGCGAGGGAATGCGGGAAACGGACCGGACCATCATCCGCATGATGATCGAGGAAAATTAACAAACTGTTCTTATCTGACGGACGGATTCGCTTGACAAGCGGACGAACTTGGGCTATAATGAGGCCAAACCCCAGAAAAGGAGGCTTTTTTATGAATCGAATCTGGAAAATTGCCGTTCCTGCCGTCTGCACCGCCGGTGTCTTGCTGGCCGGGTGCAAGGGCGGAAAGACTGCCAATACGACCACCCCCGGCACCACTGTGGGGACCGTCACCGCCGGGACTGCGGCCACGACCCTGCCCAGGGATGGGGCCACCGTGCCGCCCACCAGCGGGTTTGCCACCCAGCCCACGGCAGATGCCAGCATCGAGGGGGGCAAGCTGCGGCTGGAATACACCGGCAGCCGTTCTTCCCTGACCTATGTGAACTCCGTGGACCAGCTGCCGGACTATGCGGAACTGGCCGAATATGATGCGGCATTTTTTGAGAAGCACGCCCTGCTGCTGGTGGTGGATACGGAAAGCTCCGGCTCCATTCAGGTGGGCTTTGCGTCCATCGACCCGTCCACCGGGACCGTGACCCTGTCAAGGGAAATGAACGGAGACGTGGGCACCATGGACATGGCCACCTGGCTTCTGTGGGCGGTCATCGACCGGGACGACAGCGTTACCTGGAGCCTGGAGAATCCCTCCTCCGGCGGCTCCAACCTGAGCATCAAATAAAAAATCGGTGCCGTCCGGATGGGCGGCACCGAAATCTTTTTAGAGCAGGGAAAGCAATTCTTCCTTGGAGCAGTAGCCGATGGAGGTCTTGCTCAGCTCTCCGTTTTTGAAAACCAGAATGGTGGGAATACTGGCAATGCCGAAGCGCCGGGCCAGGTCCATCTCCTCGTCCACATTGACCTTTCCGACGGTGATGTCCGGCCGCTCGGCGGCGATCTCCTCCACAATGGGGGCGATCATCTTGCAGGGTCCGCACCAGCTGGCCCAGAAGTCCACCAGCACGGTGCCGGAGGCGATGGTCTCGTCAAAATTCTCTTTGTTCAAATGCAGCATGGATAAAATCCTCCTTTTTTCTTCACTATACCACGATTTTGCGAAAACCGCAACGGGGTTGACAGAAAAGATGAAATTTCGTATAATCCAAAGGGTAAGGAGTGAAAGCAAATGGCGCATGATTGCGGAAATTGCGGCGGATGCACCGGTGGCTGCGCCGGGTGCGGCGGCTGCCGGGGAGCCTTGGAGCTGAACGCCGGGGAACTGGAAATGCTGGACACGTTGGCCCGTATCCCGTTCCTGCCGGTGGCCCGGAGGGCGGACTCGGAGGAGCCGGTGTACCTGGAATCCATGGACGCCACGGTGCGGGAGTATGCCCTGATTCTCCTGTGCCTGGAGAAAAAGAACCTGGTGTCCATTGACTATTCTGCCCCGCTGAAGGGCTTTTCCTACGCCGGATACGAAAAATATCCCGTGAAGGGTTCCGTGGCCCTGACCAACCGGGGCCAGCAGGTGCTGGACCTGCTGGAAAAGCAGGGAATTCAGGAATAAATTGCCAAAATTTCAGAAAATACGCCCCGGAGGAGAAAATTCCCCTCCGGGGCGTGGTTTAATTAGAGGAATCAAATTCCGGCGATGCGTTGCCTCCCGACGTGTAGGGGGAGGTGTCACCGAAGGTGCCGGAGGGGGTGTACGGTTGGAGGTCGCAGAAGGGTACCGATTCTTCTGAGGGATGCCTTCCCCTCCAGGGGAAGGCGATTTCACGGCGTATCTTCTTGGCGGAACACGGAGCGGCCGATATAGGCGGCACCGGACTGGGTCACATAGTCCAGGTACTCGATCTTTGCGTCGTGGTAATAGCTGCGGCCGATGGGCAGCTCCACCCCGCCGGAGAGGGTCAAAGATTTGACCCCAAAGCTCGTGATAAAGCGGCTGTTTACCAGGTAGCCCTTATGAATTCGCAAAAATCCGTAGGGTTTCAGAGCTTCTTCCAGGGCCTCCATCCGGGAATAGATTTTCCGCTGGGTCTCCGGGTCCTCAAAATGCAGCTCCTGGGTATTGCGGATGCACTCGATGTACGTGACCCGGCTGGCATCGATGGACACGGTGTTCCGCCCGTCCTGGAACCGCACCAGGTCCCCTTGGTCCTTGATCTTCAGTTTTTCCATATAGCGGGTGACGATCTGGTTCAGGTCCTCCATGAAGTGATTCTTTCGCACGAAGCCGAAGGGCTCGGCGGCAAAGGTGTCGAACATCCGGTCCGTCCGGTTGGAGACGAACACGATGCTGGTGCCGCTGCCCAGCTTCTGGATAGTCTTGCCCAGGGTGATGCCGTCCATTTTCGGCATGGAAATGTCCAGAAACACCAGCTGGAAGGACCGGGTGGACAGGGCCTCCAGCAGAGCCTCCGGCCCCAGGAACGTCTCCAGGGACACGTCCATGCCCGCTTCGGCAAAGACAGTGCCGATGGAGGAGGAGACAATGGTCAGCGCCCGTGGCTCATCGTCGCAGACGGCAATTTTCAGTCGCTCACGCATGGTCGCTTTCCCCCTTCAAATCAAGAATGAATTCCACCAGGAAATGTCCGTCCTGGACGTTGTAGCGGATGCTGCCGCCGTGCTTTTTCACGATGCTGCGGACGATGCCCGTGCCTTTCCCGTGGAGGGTCCGGTCCCCCTTGGTGGTGGGGAAGCCCTTTTCCAGAATACCGCTGCCCTTCCGGGTGGGGTTCCGGACCTTGGTCAGCAGGTAATCCTCTGTGGCCCGGATGGAAACGGTCACGGTGGGGTCCTCCGGCTGCTCAGATACGCAGGCTTCGATGGCATTGTCGATGACGTTGGTGTAGAGCTTTACCAAATCCAGTTCGCTGAAGGGCAGTTCGTGGGGTGGCACGGCGTTCACGTCCAGCGTGACCCCCTGGCTCCGGGCCTTGGAGGTCTCCATGTTCAGAATCAGGTCCAGGGTGTGGTTGCCGCAGTCCACCAGGGGGACGATGGGTTCCGAGAAGGTGCTGGACAGTTCGTCCAGGTAGTTTTTCAGCCCGGCCAGGTCTCCGGTGTCCAGCATGGCCCGCATATAGGCGTACTGGTTGTTGATGTCGTGCTGGATTTTATGCAGCTCCGCCAGATTTTCGCTGGTCACGGCCATCAGGGAAGCGGCGGATTTGTTCATCTGGGTCTCCGCCGTCAGGTCGGCCACGTTGGTGTACTCCCGGCACAGGTGATAGGTCATCAGATAGACCAGAATGTCAATGACGCACAGGGCCAGGAGAATGGCGCTCATCAGCCCCGGAATTCCGGATTCGCTGGTCATGCCGAACACATGGACGCTGAAGGTATCATACACGGTGACGCAGGCGGCGCTGGCGATACAGGTGGCCAGATTCAGCCGGACGGCGTGGACGCTGACGTGATATTTGTAGATTCGATAGTTCCGCAGGAACCAGCCCACCAGCACCAGGGCCAGACTGGCCGCCAGCTTGGCGTACAGGGAATTGAAGTGCCACTGGGAAAATTCCAGCAGCCGCCCGAACACCGCACCCAGCCGGAAAGCGGTAATGATGATGGAAAAGGCGGCGGCCCCGGTGACGATGCGGGCATTCCAGTCGTATTTCGGGAAAATGGCCGCATAGAGCAGAATGCCGAACAGATAGGACAGCCAGGAGCCGACACCGGCCAGAATGAAGAAACGATGGCTCAGGGCATTCAGCACCAGGTCCGTGAGCAGGAACACACCAAACAGGAACAGAACTTTCCCCAGAGACCGCCAGAACTTGGACCGGTCCTTTTTGGGATTATCCAGCAGACAGTAAGCGAAGAACGCAGCCACGAAGCTGAGATTGCCGTCACTCTGGGACGTGGAGCTGGAAGCGGTGGGCGTCGTTTCCGTGCCGCTGGGGCTCTTGGTGCAGCCGGTCAGCAGAACGGCGCACAGCGCCAATCCCGCAACGGCCGCACGGGGGATACCGGTGTTCTTTTTCATTTTCTTACCTCCAATTTTACATTCTTGTTTTCCAGGCCTCCGGTCATTGCCTGGGAATATTCTAATATTCACCAAAGATGGTTACAATGGACTCGTGCCAATCGTGCGATATGCCGGGATAAACAAGGCCTGCCGGGGATAAACGGCAGAAAAAACGGGACGAACGGCACTGCATTCTGCCGTTCGTCCCGGGAGACGCAAAAATCCGGCCCCCCGAAGGGAGCCGGACGTGGGCTTGAAAAAGATTTTACTTACCGGCGATGGACAGACCCTCCACCAGCACGCTGGGCGCACCGAAAGTGGTCATGCCGAAGGGCGTGGGCAGCTGGGTGTTGTTGGCCAGGGCGGTGATGTTCTTGAGCAGCTGGTAGAAGTTACCGGCTACGGTGAAGGACTTCACATGGGTGGTCTTTTTGCCGTTCTCGATGAGGAACCCGGCGCTTTGCAGGGAGAAGTCGCCGGTGATGGCGTTGGCACCTGCATGGAGGCCCCCCAGAGAGGTGATGTACACGCCGTTCCCGGCCTTGGAAAGCAGTTCCTCCTCGGTCAGGTCGCCGCCTGCCAAGTACATGGTGAAGGGCTCAATGCCCACGGGGGAGGTGTAGCTGCCCTTGAAGGCGTTGCCGGTGGTCTCTTTTCCGGCCACGGCGGCGGTCTTCATATTGTAGAGCAGGGTGGTCAGCACACCGTTTTCAATGACGTTCTTCTTGTAGGTGGGGCAGCCCTCGGCATCAAAGTTGATGGGCATGGGGTTGTCCTGATGGAAGGGATCGTCCACCAGAGTCACGCAGGGAGCGGCAATGACCTGGCCCTCCTGCCCGGCCAGCCGGGACAGGCCCTTCTGGGCGTTCTCGGAGGAGAAGATGTCGGAGAAGGTCTGCAGCAGGTCGGACATGGCCTCCGGGTCAAAAACCACCGGGCAGGCCTGGGTGGTGGGTACTTCGCCGCCCAGATTGCCTTTGGCACGGGCCACGGCCTTATCGGCCAGAGCCTTGGCGTCGATGGTGTCCAGCTTGCCCAGCTTGGCGGAGAAGTCGTTCTCCATTTCCGTGCCGTCGGACACGGTGGGCATGGCATTAAGACCGGCCACGCTGGATTCATAGGACACGTCCAGACCCTTGGAGTTGCAGATGGCAATGTTCATGGTCTGGGCCAGGCCACGGGCGCTGGTGCCGTCAATGACGGAGGGGTCGGCGGCGTAAAGCTTGTCCTGAGTGTCCAGCACGGCGGAGATGAGTTCCTCCGTGGAGGGCAGGGCGTAGGGCTTCCGGTCCAGAGGGGCATAGGTCTTGCCGCCGGGGCAGAGGAATTCCTCCTCCTCGGCTTCCAGGGAAGTGGCGTTCTCCATGGCGTGAGCCACGATGCTCTTGGCCTGGTCGGCGCTGAGCGCCTGGGTGGAGGCGTAGCCCATTTTTCCGTTCACCAGGCAGCGGAAGCACACGCCGCCGTCGATGGAGGAGCTGAACTCGTTGATCTCATGTTGGAAAGCGGACACGGACAGGTCGGAGCCGCTCTGATAGTACAGTTCGTAGTCGGTCAGACCCAGGGCCTTGGCCTCGGCAATGACCGCATTCTTGAATTCGGTAAATTCCATGGTAATTCCTCCTTATCTGCCGCCGACGGTGATGGACGACACCCGGATCAGGGGCTGGCCCACGTTGGTGGGGATGGAGCCGCTGGAGGAGCCGCACATACCCTGGCCCATATCCATATCCGTACCCACCATATCGATGTTCTGCAGGATCTCGGAGCCCTTGCCCACCAGGCTGGCACCCCGGACCGGCTCGCAGATCTTGCCGTTGCGGACGATGTAGCCCTCGTTGACGGCGAAGTTGAATTCACCGGTGACGGGGTTCACGGAGCCGCCGCCCATTTCCTTGGCGTAGAGGCCATATTCAATGGAGGCGATGATGTCTTCGTTCTTGTCATTGCCTGCGGCGATGTAGGTATTGGTCATCCGGGAGGTGGGGGTGTAGGCGAAGCTCTGACGGCGGGAGGAGCCGGTGGAGGCCATGCCCATCCGGCGGCCGTTGAATTTGTCGATCATGTAGCTCTTCAGGATGCCGTTTTCAATGAGGACCTTCCGCTGGGCGGGGGTGCCTTCGTCGTCGATGTTGATGGAACCCCAGGCGTTGGGAATGGTGCCGTCGTCGATGGCAGTGACCTTCTCATTGGCAATTTTCTGGCCCAGCTTGCCGCAGAACTGGCTCTGGCCGTAGGCCACGGCGCTGGCTTCCAGAGAGTGGCCGCAGGATTCGTGGAAGATAACGCCGCCGAAACCGTTCTCAATGGCCACGGTCATCACGCCTGCGGGGCAGTAACCGGCCCCCGCCATGGTGACGGCCTGCTTGGCGGCATGAATGCCCACGGCCTTGGGGTCGATGAAGTCAAACATTTCCATGCCCATCCGGCGGCCGGGGGCATGAAAGCCTACCTGGGTCTCGCCGTTTTTCTCGGCCACGGCCTGGGTAAAGAGCCGGGTCCGAATCTGGCGGTCCTGAGCGTAGGTGCCTTCGGTGTTGGCAATCAAAATATTGTGGTCCACATCCAACAGCTGGCTGGTGACCTGAACGATGGAGGGGTCAAACTCCTTGGCGGCGGCGTAGGAAGCCTTCACCACGTCGATTTTCTCGGCGTTGGAAACGCTGGTGGGGGCGATCTTCACGGGGTGAATGTCCCCAAAGAGATGCTCATGGAGCACGATGTCGATTGCGGCCTTGCCCTGGCCCAGGGCCTCGGCGGCCTGCTCGGCACAGCGGAGGAGACCGGATTCGCTGGTATCTACGGTGGAGGCCATGACGCTCCGCAGGCCCTTATAGACCCGCACGGCGGCACCGGCCACCACGGCATCCTGGATGGCGTCCACTTTATCGGCGATCATGCGGATGGAGTGATTGACGGTGTTCTCGGCGAAGAGCTCTGCGTAGTCCGCACCGGTGGATACGGCCTTTTGCAGAACACGCCTGCAAACTTCTCTTGAAATCATAAACTGCTCTCCTTTTATTGGAATGTCTCCCTGGCGGGAGCGGGGGGTTGCTAGGATAACGATTCGCCGCTTGGAATCGCTGCAAGGATTTTCTCACAAGAGGGCGGAAAATGCAAGAAAGCGTCGGTTGAAAAGGAACCTTACATCCCAACAAGCCGTTGGGATCGGCCTCAACGCCTCGTTGCATCGGCGAATCACCGCTACTATATCACGAATCGAGCTTGTTTGCAAGGGGTAAACAGTTGTTTCCAACCGGATTTTCGCTTTTCGGAAAAAATCATTGCCCCGAAGGCGAAAATATGCTATACTGAGAGAAGCATCAAAAGCCCCATGGGGTGATTGGAGTTGTCAAATGGATAAAGAGAAAAAGATATTTTTGATAAAAGCCATTGCTGTGGGCGTGGCGGCGCTGGTGCTCATCGGCATCGTCCTTGCCTTCGTCCGGGGCCTGCAGCCCGGCGGGGAGCCGTCGGAGCCGGACGTTATCCAGGGGGATATTTCCCGGCCTACGGAGGAGACCCTGCCCCCTCCGCCTGCGAATCCCTACTTTGCCACGGACTTTTCCTACGGTGTGGACGGCTATCTGCACCTGACCGCCGGAAAGAGCGTGGTGGGTGTGGACGTGTCCGAGCATCAGGTCAACGTGGACTGGCAGGCGGTGAAGGATTCCGGAGTGGAGTTCGTCATCATCCGGGTGGGCTACCGGGGCTATGAGAGCGGGGAACTGTACGCCGACACCGAGGCCCAGATTCATTATGAGGGAGCCAAGGCCGCCGGGCTGAAAATCGGCGCTTACTTCTTCTCTCAGGCCCTGAACGACGAGGAAGCTGCCGCCGAAGCGGCCTTTACTCTGGAGCAGATCAAGGACTGGCAGATCGATATGCCGGTGGTCTTTGACTGGGAATACGTTTCCTCCTCTGCCCGGACGGCGAATATCGGAAAGACCGCCCTGACCAGCGCCACCCGGGTGTTCTGCGAGGCTGTCAAGGCCGCAGGCTATACCCCCATGCTTTATTTCAGCCAGGCCCAGGGGGACGATCTTCTGGAGCTTTCCGAACTGACGGAGTACGGCTTCTGGCTGGCCATGTACCGGAACATGGTCTACCCCTACCAGATCGATATGTGGCAATACACCAGCACCGGTACGGTCCCTGGCATCGACGGGGAAGCGGACATTGATCTTTACTTCCCGGAGGGCTGACCATGGAAACAACAGTCATTACCGGCGGTTCCCGGGGCATCGGGGCCGCAGCGGTGGCACGGTTCGCTGCCCGGGGGGACCGGGTGGTGTTCCTCTATGAAAAGGACCACGAAGCCGCCCGAAAAGTGGCCCGGGCCACGGGAGCGGAGGCTATCTGCTGCGACGTGGCGGACGGGGAAGCGGTCCGGCGGGCCTTTGCGTCCATCGGCCGCCTGGACAATCTCATCCTGTGCGCCGGGATCTGCCGCTACGGCCTTTTGCAGGACCTGAGCGAGGAGGACTGGGACCGAATCTTTGCCGTGAACGTGAAGGGCATTTATACCTGCGTGAAGGCAGCTATGCCTGCCTTTTTGCAGGCCCAGAAGGGCAGCATCGTCACCGTCAGCTCCATGTGGGGCCAGGTGGGGGCTTCCTGCGAAGCGGCTTACTCGGCCACCAAGGGGGCGGTCATTGCCCTGACCAAGGCTCTGGCCAAGGAACTCGGCCCCAGCGGCATCCGGGTGAACTGTGTGGCTCCCGGCGTGATTCTGACGGATATGTGCGCCAGCGTGGCCCCGGAAGTGCTGGCTGGACTGGCGGAGGAGACCCCGGTGGGCCGGAACGGCAAACCGGAGGACGTGGCCCGTGCCATGGAATATCTGGCGGGGGCGGAGTTTATTACCGGTGAGGTACTGGCCGTCAACGGCGGCTATGTCATCTGATATTTTGTGATATTTTTAGGAGGAAACAGAAATGAAAATTGCCATTGCCTGCGATCACGGGGCTGTGACCCTGAAAGAGCATCTCATGGAGCATCTCCGCAAGGAGGGCTACGAGGTCGTCAACTTCGGTACGGATACCACCGCCAGCTGCGACTATCCCGACTATGCCGGTCCCGCCGCTCGGGCGGTCGCCAGCGGCGAGTGCGACCGGGGCATCGTGCTTTGCACCACCGGCATCGGAATGTCCATTGCCGCCAATAAGGTGAAGGGCATCCGCTGCGCCCTGCTTTCGGACATCATGTCCGCCCGGATGACCCGGCTCCACAACGACACCAACATGATGGCCATGGGCGCCGGTGTAGTAGGTGAGAATCTGGCCTTTGAGATTGCCGACACCTGGCTGACCACCCCCTTCTCCGGGGAGGAGCGCCATGTGCGCCGCCTGGCCAAGCTGAAAGCCATGGAAGAATAAAAAATTTCCCCGATACCGAACATGAAGTGACCCCAAAAAGTTAGACAAAAATAAGAATAAAAATTGTTCAAGCTACCGAAAGGGCTTGCTGTCTGTGAATTGCAGGCGGCAAGCCCTTCAGTTTTGCCT
>OIWM01001090.1_pt1 | contig 28979 bp, 24 predicted proteins | sample 1587451 | NCBI WGS metagenome assembly OIWM01 (sample SAMEA3888907, study PRJEB22519) | human gut metagenome | biome: human gut; feature: human-associated habitat; material: faeces | place: Denmark | collected 2011
TGATGAAGTTCATATAGACGACACTATCGTAGTTCTGTGCCGCAAATTGCTGTGAGATATATGTCTTGCCACATTGGCGGATGCCCATAATCACTAGGGGCTTGTGTCCTGGCTTGTTTTTCCACTCAATGAGTGTGTTCTCAATTTTTCTTTTTAGCATAATCCACTGCTTTATCCGTGGACAAATTTACACTTTTTCCAACGACTTTTCAAGTAGTTGCTACACTTTTTCCAACGACTTTTCGGTGGTTCGTCGCACTTTTTCCAACGACTTTTACGAGTGCAGTATTATACGGAAGGGGTGATGATTACACGCCATATTCCTTCGTCGTTTTTTGCTTCAATGTAGCCTTTTTCCTTCAGGCTGGTCAACAAGCGCTGGACGGCGGATTTGTTGATGCTCAGCTGTTCGCACAAACTGTTGATGGTAACAGATGGCTGGGATTGCATAATGCGGAGAATCTTCGCATAGTTTAGTGTGCGGAATTCGACCCGTTGGCCGTCGTACCACCAAACGTTCTCGTCGGGTTCGGTCAGGAAACGGACGTCGTTGTAGATTTCTTCTGCGACTACTGCGATAAAGTATCGGAGGAACGGACGGATATGATTCAGGTCCGCATGAGCACCGATACTGGGTGTTGAACCGACTTCGAGATCGGCCTGGTGAAGCGCTTCCAGGTATTTTTTCTTGTCGCGACTGCGGATGACTATCATCGGGTAGTCGTGTCGAGCTAGGATGTAATTGACGATTAAGCGAGCGATACGGCCATTACCATCCTCGAAGGGGTGAATCCGGATATAGCGGTAGTGGAAGAGCGCGGCCAGTTCAATGGGGGAGAGTTTACCTTTCGATTCTTCCTTGTTGTACCAATCCACAAGATCTGCCATGAGTGCAGCGGTTTCTTCAGGGGCTGCATACTCAAAGCGATCTCCGTAGCGGGTGATGACACTGTTCGGACGTGTCTTGTATCTTCCGGCGTGGATGACATAGCTTGTCTGCTGGCCACCTGGGAGCTCACGATATACGGTGTAATCTTCCCGTAGCAGCGTTTTGTGGAGCTGGCGGATGAAGTTCTGTGTAAGGGGCATATCTTTGATGCCAGCCTGCTCTTGCATCATCTTGAGCCCGACGTCGCTGGCCTTCATTTCTTCCAAGTCCTTCATCTCGGCTTCACCGACCACCTTACCGAAGAGTAGAAGAAGTTCGGTTTGGCCGTATGTAAGGGTGTTGCCCTCAATATGGTTGCTGTTGAAATTGAAATCAACCGTAAATTTGCGGTTGAGACGTTCCCTGTCCCTGTCGGAGAGAGGTTGTATGGCGTTCCATGCGGCTATAGCCTTAGGTGCAGTTAAATACTTCATCGCTGGAAAGTTTTCTATTTGGTGGTAAATATACCACTTTTTTGCCAACATTTGCAAGGATGATAGGGAAAAATAGTTGAGCTGCAAAAAAGGCGACTCATCCGAGCCGCCCATTGTGCTTTAAAGTCAACTAATTTATTCCTTTACACGATACCAATCCATCGTTCTTCCGACCCAGCCTTTTTTGTCCAATGAGCCGTGAACTTTCAAGATGTCGCCGTCCACCTTCATAGAACAAAAATAAGTCTTTCCGTTATTCGGGTCGTATATCGTACCATTACCATACTTGTTCCCGTCCTTTTTCAGTCCATGAAGCATATTCAGCCCCATAATTTCACGAGACTGAAGCTTCGGATCTGGATTCATAGCGTCTTTATAAGGGACTCCGTTAGGGTCAGTAGGCTCAGCCAGCCATACTACGCGACCATTATAGTGGTCACCTTCCTTATACACCTCTACGATGGCGCTGCCATCTTCCAGTTTCCATTTACCGAGAACGTCCTGGGCAAATGCCCCTACAAATGACATCGCTGCGAGAGCGACAGTTAAAATGATTCTTTTCATAATGCCTGGGCTATTTTCAAAAAGCGTGCCTTGCGAAAGAAACAAAAAAGAATGCAACCGCAGTGCAGTTGCATTCTTTTGGTGCCTCGGACGAGACTCGAACTCGTACAGCCATTTCTGGCCAAGGGATTTTAAGTCCCTCGTGTCTACCATTCCACCACCAAGGCTTCCGTTTTGAGGGAAACAAAGATACTAATAATATCTGAAAATCAAAAATACCGCCTCTCCTGTTTCACCAAAGCCAAGAAGATGAAAAGCATAGTGGTAAACGACAGAAGCGAAGTGCCTCCGTAACTTATGAAAGGCAGTGGGATACCGATTACCGGCATCAGCTTTATGGTCATACCCACATTGATAATCAAGTGCATAAAGAAGCAAGCCGCTATGCAATACCCATACACTCTGTTAAACGGCTCGCGACACCCCTCCGCCACTTTCAAGATTCTTCCTATCAAGTAAACGAACAGTCCTATGAGGATAAAGCACCCCACGAATCCGAACTCCTCGCCTATGGTGCAAAAGATAAAATCCGTACTCTGCTCCGGGACAAATCCGAAAGTAGTTTGAGTCCCCTGAAGGTAACCCTTGCCCGTCAGCCCACCCGAGCCTATCGCGATAAGGGATTGATTTACATTATATCCTGCCCCCATCGGGTCCTCCTTCATACCCAGCAGCACCTCTATACGCAGTTTCTGATGAGGCTTGAGCACATTGTCGAACACGAAATCGGTCGAAAGAATCGTAAGCGAGCCCACTAATGCCACCAGCAGCGCAGTGAGCCGCAATTGGCGCCTCTCCTTGAACGATTTGGCCACGTGCGTCCTGAACAGGACATAATATAGCAGCACCAGCACCGCCAGCACCGCGAACCCTACCCACAGCGGGAACCGGATCGACAGTATGAAAAGCACGGCCAATACTAGGAAAAGTATTATCCACCAGCCGGATAGCCCCTCGCGATAAAGCACGAAGATGTAGCCCAGATACACCAGTACCGTACCCGTCTCCTTTTCGGCCAATATCAGCAGCGTCGGAATCCCCACGACCGCCAGCACTGTGGCCAAGTCATTCATCTTCCGAGCGTTGAACCCGTGTCCGCGCAGGAAATGGGCCAATAGTAACGATGTCGTGATCTTCGACAATTCACATGGCTGGAAACTCAACGGGCCCAATTTGAACCACGACCTCGAGCCGTTTACCTCCGAGCCCAAGACCAATGTCGCCACTAACAGCAGTAGAACGAATATATAGGCCGGAGTGGAAATCACCTCCCAGAGGAAAGGCTTTATCACGAAAAGAATGACACACCCTACCGACAGGGAAATTCCCGCCCATAGAATCTGCTTGCCTGCCCTCGTGCTGAAATCCAGCAGGGAAGCGCTGCCCTCGGCGCTGTAACCTGACGCGAATATGCTCAGCACGCCGATTGCCACCAGACAAAGATAGCAGAGAATGATTCTCCACTCGATAGTCTGGCCAAGCCCTCTATTCAAACCTTCCCCCGTCATTTTTTCTCTACGTTCATAAGATCGGCATCCATCACATAACTCTCCATCCACTTTCTTCCAGGGCCAATCTCTCCGTTAAGATACTTCTCTATCATAAGCGAAGCCATAGGGCAAGCCCATTTGGCTCCGAAACCTGCATTCTCGATGTAGGCAGCTACCGCGATCTTAGGGTTTTCGCGCGGTGCGAAGCAGATGAACACCGAATGGTCGGCACCGTGCGGGTTCTCGGCTGTGCCGGTCTTCCCGCACACATCGAGTCCCTCGATGGCGGCCAGGGCCGCGGTGCCGCCCTCCGCAGTGCCTGCATTTACCGCCTTCCACATACCCTCCACAGCGTATTCGAAATACACCGAATCCACCTTCGTGTAATGCCTCTCCTTATACTTGGCATCTATCTTCACCTGCTCGTTATCCTTAATGATATGAGGCGCATAATAATACCCGCGATTCGCCATAATCGCACACAAGTTAGCTATCTGAAGAGGCGTAGCCCCTATTTCTCCCTGACCTATGGACAGCGAAACTATGGAAGAGAACTTCCACCGACCCTTTCCGTAAAGCTTGTCATAAAGGGAACTCTGAGGAATGGTCCCCCCGAGTTCGCTCGGAACGTCACTCCCCAGCGAAGAGCCGAAACCGAAACTGCTCACATACTCCCGCCACGCATCGAAAGCCTCCGCCGTCGTCGCATATTTGGGATTCTCCAGAATGTCCTTGAAGACATAACAGAAATAACTGTTGCAAGACATCATCACGGCATCCGTGAAATTGATGGGCGAACGATGCTTGTGGCATCCCAGCTTACGGCTTGGCGTATAGTAATAACCCAATTGGCAAGGATGCATATCGCTTACCTTCAGTACGCCCTCCTGGAATCCTATCATTCCGTTTACCAGCTTGAAGACCGAGCCCGGAGGGTAGGACGCCTGCACCGGACGGTTGAAAAGCGGTTTGTAAGGATTGGCCAGAAGGTCCTGGTAGCGGGTCCCGATGTTCTCCAAATCCTGCACGTCTATTCCCGGACTGGTCACGAGCGCCAGAATCTCGCCCGTAGAAGGCTCAATCGCGATAAGGCTTCCGCGCTTGTGCTGCATAAGGGATTGGCCGTACTGCTGAAGGTGACCGTCGATGGTCGTGGTGATGTTCTTTCCCGGCACCGCGTCCATATCGTTATGGCCGTCGTTAAAGCTGGTAAGCACTCTGTTACGAGAGTCGCGAAGGTAGATGCAGTAGCCCTTTTCGCCGCGAAGGTCCTTCTCTCGGGTAGCCTCCAGGCCAGTCATCCCGGCATAGTCTCCGCTCTTGTACTCAGGGTGTTTCTTAATGTAGTCTCCGTCCACTTCGCCCACATATCCCAGCAGGTTTCCGCCGGCGTTCAGCGGGTAGTCGCGAGTGTTTCGCATCTGGGCGTAGAATCCAGGGAACCAATACTCGCTCTCCGAAAAGTGAACGTAAGTCCTTTCGTCTACATTATGCAGGAAAGTGAGTGTCTGATAGCCTATTCGGGAGCGGAACTTTCTGTAATAGTCGAGCTTTTCGACGAGATACTCCTTATCTATGTTCAGTATGGAACAAAGCGCCGTGGTGTCCAGATTGCGGATTTCGCGTGGCGTGACCATAATGTCGTAGCAAGTCCTGTTGCCTACCAGAATCTCTCCATGCCTGTCGTAGATGATTCCACGTGGAGGATAGATGGTCTCGCGCAGAATGGAATTGTTCATCGCGTCGGTCTTGTACTTATCGTCGACGATTTGCACGTAGAAGAGCCTGGACAGCAGAACTAAGGCAGCGAAGATGAGTCCTAAGACGATTTTAGTATAGCGATTCGAATCGTTCATAGTGCTACTCTCCCTTATAGAGCACGGAAGTGCATATAAAGCATAGCAGGGCGCTTATGGCCGAAGATATCACCCAGCGAAGGAGATTTACGTTGAGAGGCAGTGTTCCTGCGCTATCTATCAAGACATAGAGTAGAAAGTAGATGGCGCAGAGTATGCTTATGGCGATACCGGTCTCCCTGCTTGACTGATATGTCAGCGGACATCCATCCCTATAAGAGAAAATCTCATCGCCATAGACCAGTTTGAAGACGGTGTTCTTCAGGAGCGCACACACCAGCAGGCAGATGCTCGTGCAGCCTAATTGGGAACTCGAAAGCAAGTCTACCGCCATTCCGGCGAAGAAAGCCACGAACAGGGCGAAGTTGGTGGAGCGCTTGAGCGGAAGGCTCATCACCACGAGAGGTAGCAGCGAGACGAGCACGTACTGCGAGATGTTCAGATAGTTGTTAAGCAGAATCTGAACGACGCAGATGGCCAAGTTCACTATTATGTGATAGGTCCTGTTCATAAATCCTCTCCTTTTTCTTCCAGGTACTCCAATTCTCCTCTATACTTGTTCTTCAAGACGTAGACGAAATTGAGGGACGAAAAGTCCTGGAACAAATCCACTAAGACATCCTTAGTGGCTCCGTTCCTTACGGCAGAGCCGCGAATCGTTCCCAAGGCTATGCCCGACGGGAACATTTCCGAATAGCCGCTTGTCCAGACAGTGTCCTGTACGGTGACCTCGAAATAGAGCGGAATGCCGTGCAGAATGGCCTTGTTGCTGCTCATCCCGTCCCACGAGAGCGTGCCCGTGAGCCCGTTCCTGCCTAATCTGGCGCTTACGCTCGACCCCGGATTCATTAGAGTCCTTCCGTATGCCAATTTTTCAGTCACTGCGTCTATCGTCCCCACGACTCCGGTCGGGGTCACTACGCCCATACGGGCCTCGACGCCGTCTTGAATGCCTTTGTTCAGGATGAAGTAGTTTTTCTGACTGTTAGTGCTAAGCTTTATGATTTGAGCTCCGATATACTCGAATTCGTCGTCGACCATGACTCCGGAAAGCATGGCGGTGCTGTCCATGGCTTCGCGGTAGCTTCTTAGCCTTTCCCACAATACGGCGTTCTCCTTTTCGAGAAGCAAGTTCTTTTCCTTCAGACGGAAATAGCTGTTAACCTGATCGGTCTTGCCCCAAAGCCACGCCTTCGCTTCGGTGGAGATCCGGCTTAGCCAGATGCTTTGATTAGAATTCGATGCGCGCAGAATAGCGATAGCAGCAACCTCCAAACAAATGAAGATTGCTGCAGTCAATATAAGTTCTTTCGTTTTCCGCGTGCGAGTCATCAGATGCTACCTCATCAGGAATTTATATTTGTCGGTATTCTTGATGGCCTTACAAGTACCTCTTGCCACAGCGTGTAGCGGGTCTTCCGCCACTGTGAATTTGATGTTTACCTTATCCGTGAGTCGCTTTGCGAGTCCGCGAAGAAGTGCGCCGCCGCCGGACAGGTAGATACCGTTTTCGATGATGTCCGAATAGAGCTCCGGAGGGGTCATCTCGAGCACGTGCATAATCGAAGTCTCGATTTTAGCTATGGATTTGTCCAGGCAGTGAGCGATTTCCTGATAGGTGATGGTAGCTTCTACCGGATGGGCCGTCATAATGTTAGGTCCGTTTACGATATATGGAGCCGGTTCGTCTTCGAGTTCCGAAAGGACTGAACCTACTGCCCATTTGATCTTCTCGGCAGTGCTTTCACCCACCTTTATGTTATGTTGCTGGCGAAGATAGTACTGAATGTCGCTGGTGAACACGTCTCCTGCCACACGGATGCTATCCTGCTGCACGAGTCCTCCCAGGGAGATGACTGCGATTTCAGTGGTACCTCCACCTATGTCCACGACCATATGTCCCTTAGGTGCTTCCACGTCGAGTCCTATACCCAGAGCTGCCGCCATAGGCTCGAAAATCAGATATACGTCGCGTCCTCCGGCGTGTTCGGTAGAGTCGCGCACGGCCCTTATCTCCACTTCGGTACTTCCCGAAGGAATGCCGATGACTACCTTAAGGTTAGGAGAGAAGAGGCTGCTCTTCCTCTTGCTTACCTGACGGATGAATCCGCGAATCATCATCTCGGCTGCGTTAAAGTCGGCGATAACGCCGTCCTTAAGCGGTCTGATGGTTTTGAGCGTAGGGTTAATGCGCTCGTGCATCTTCTTAGCCTCGCTTCCTATGGCAAGGCATTTACCTGTGGCGACGTCTACCGCCACTATGCTCGGTTCGTCCAGTACGATAACACCATTTTGATAGATAATGGTATTAGCTGTGCCGAGGTCTATTGCTAATTCTTGGTTAAGAAATCCGAATGCCATATCAAAATTTTTACTTCTTACAAAAATAAACAATTTTGTTAGTATTTTTGTAAGAGATTGTGCACTTATGAGAAAAAAAGTTTATGGAATATTCGTAGCCGGAGGTTCCGGTACCAGAATGGGAAGTCAAGTTCCCAAGCAATTCCTCGACTTGGGCGGAAAACCTGTGCTTTTCAGGACGGTAATGCGCTTCGTGGAAGCCATTCCGGACATTAATATCATAATGGTGCTTCCGAAAGCTCACTTCGACACTTGGAAACAGATTTGCCGCGAGGAGTGTTTCGACAGTCCTCAGATTCTGGTCGAAGGTGGGCTTACCCGTTTCCATTCGGTAAAAAATGCTCTCGAGAGAGTTCCTCAGGGAAGCATCGTGCTCGTTCACGATGGCGTGAGGCCGCTGGTAAGTGCCGAACTCGTGAGAAAATTGGCCTTAAAGGCGGAGGAGGGGCAGTGTGTGATTCCGGTCACTGCGGTGACGGACACGCTGAAGTCTCTGGTGAAGTCGGATGTGGAAGGGGAGTTCGTTCAGAGTGGGCAGCCTGCTCCGGACCGCGAGACTCTCTTCGCTGCACAGACCCCTCAGGCATTCCCGTCGGAGATTCTTAAAAATGCCTATCAAAGAGGCTTTTCGCCTCATTTTACGGACGATGCGTCCGTGGTAAGCGAAGAAAAAATACCTCTCACCTATGTCTTGGGCGAGAGGTATAATATAAAGATCACTACTCCTGAGGATTTGGAGTTCGTAAGAAAAATCTATTGATGGTCCTTGTGTACCCAGATTTGCCTTTTCAACGGTTCGTCCAGAGATACCATAGTCTCGGATGACTGTATGTAAGGAATCTTCTGTATAGTGTTGAGCACCACATCCATAAGGTGGGCGTTGTCTCTACAGTAGAGCTTTATGAGAATGGACGAGCGTCCGGTGATGAAATGGCATTCCACTATTTCGTGAACGTCTTCCAGGGCGTTTATGACCTCGCGGTACTTGTTGTTTTCCGTAAGGTTGAGGAACATAAAGGCACAGATGGTATAACCTAAGGACGACGGCTTTATGAGAGTCGACGAACCGTAGATAATTCCTGCTTCTTCAAGTCTTTTCACTCTCTGGTGTATCGCAGCGCCTGACACTCCGCATTCGCGGGCGATTTCCAGATAAGGCTTTCTGGCGTCATTGATTAGTTCCGAAAGGATAATCCTATCCATTTCGTCTAGTTTGTAGTGTTCGTTCATTTTTTAGATTTTCTATTGTTGGTGGGTGACTGATTTGCTATGATTTCCTTACACTCGTCTTCTGTAAGCGTCTCCGGATTAGTGCCTTTCGGAAGTTTGTAATTCTTTCCCGAAGCCTTGATGTAAGGTCCGTAAGGTCCGCTCAGCACGCTGATTTCTCCCCACTCGTGCAGGGCTGTTTTCGAAGGGACCTTTTGGATAAGGTCTATGCACTCCTGGAGGCTTATTTTCAGCGGGTCGTTACCTCTCGGGATGGAGAAGTTATGGGAGTCGTACTGTATGTAGGCTCCGAACCTGCCCTTTTTCACCACGATAGGCTTTCCTTCCAATTCTCCGACCGTTCTCGGAAGAGAAAATAGCTTCAGGGCCTCTTCCAGGGTGATGCTCTCGATGAGCTGTCCCTCGCCCAAGCTTGCGAACATCTTTTCGCTGTCCTCGCCCTTCTGGACGTAAGGTCCGTACTGGCCCAGTTTGGCAGTTATCATCTTGCCGTCCTTCGGGTCCACTCCGATTTCCCGCTCGATTTTCTGGTATTGCCTGTCGCTCACGGCCTTGTCCACCTCGCTATGGAATGGGGTGTAGAATGTGCTTATGCAGTTATGCCAATCCAAATTTCCCTCGGCTATCTTGTCGAAGTCGCTCTCCACTCCGGCGGTGAATCCGTAGTCCAGGATGTCGGAGAAATTGGCCACGAGATAGTCGCTCACCACCATTCCTATCTCGGTAGGGAGCAGCTTTCCCTTCTCTGCACCTATGGTTTCCTTTTTCTCGCTGCTGGTGATGACCTCGCCCTTGAGCGTGAGGTTGGTCACTGTCCTGCTCTGGCCCGGCTTGTCGCCCTTGACCAGATATCCGCGGCCTGTGGTCAGCGTGCTGATGGTCGTGGCATAGGTAGCAGGTCGGCCAATTCCCAATTCCTCCAGTTTCTTAACCAGCGTCGGCTCCGAATATCTGTACGGCGGCTGGGTGAATTTGCAATTGGCATCAATGGAGACTGCCTTCAGCGTGTCGCCGACATTCATCGGAGGCAGGAGGCTTGCGGTCTGCTCGTCGTCCTCGTCGTCGCGACCTTCCATATAGATTTTCAGGAATCCGTCGAATACGATTTCGGCCGACTGGAGCACATAGTGTTCGCTGCGCTTGTCGAGTCCCACTTTGATGTTAGTGTTCAGCAACTTGGCTTCTGCCATCTGGCAAGCCACGGTGCGCTTCCAAATAAGATTGTAGAGCTTCTGCTCCTGCGGCGTACCTTCGATGGCGGTATTCTCTATGAATGTAGGGCGAATGGCCTCGTGTGCTTCCTGAGCCCCCTTCGTGTGGGTCTTGAACTGGCGCGGAGACGAGTACTGCTCTCCGTAATTCTTCACGATGAAGGATTTGGCCGTTCCTATGGCCAATTGGGACAAGTTCGTGGAGTCCGTACGCATATAGGTAATGAGTCCTCGTTCGTACAGGCTCTGTGCGATGCGCATCGTCTGACTAACGGAAAAATGCAGCTTTCGACCGGCCTCCTGCTGGAGAGTGGAGGTGGTGAACGGTGCTGCCGGCATTCTCGTACCATCCTTCTTGTCGATGGAAAGCACGGTGTAAGTAGCTCCTATGCTGTCGTTTAGGAACTTTTCGGCCTCTGCGAGCCCGGCGAACTTCTCGTCGAGTGTACCCTTAACCTTGCTCCTTCCTACGGAGAACACGCCTTCTACCTTATAGAAAGCCTGTGGTTCGAATGCCAATATCTCCCTTTCCTTATCGGTCACGAGACGCAGCGCCACCGACTGGACGCGTCCTGCGGAAAGACCTCTTTTGATTTTTCTCCAAAGCACCGGAGACAGTTCGTATCCTACCAATCTGTCCAATACCCTTCGTGCCTGCTGTGCGTCCACCAGGTTCATATCCACCTTGCGGGGGTGCTTGAGGGCTTCCGTTATGGCGTTCGGAGTGATTTCGTGGAAAGTGATTCTCTCCGTCTTTTTAGGGTCGAGGTCCAGCGTCTGGGTCAAATGCCAAGAGATGGCCTCTCCCTCGCGGTCCTCATCGGATGCGAGATAGACCATATCCGCCTTCTTCGCCAAAGCCTTCAGCTCGCTTACCGTCTTTTTCTTGTCCGCCGGAACTATGTACTTGGGTGTAAATCCGTTATCTATATCTACACTTAACTCTTTTTCCTGTAGGTCGCGTATGTGACCTTTAGAAGAAACTACCGTGTAGTCCTTCCCGAGATACTTTTGAATTGTCTCCGCCTTATGTGGAGACTCGACTATAACCAAATTCATAATGCAAAGATTATCACAAATAAAGGAATTTTCAAAATTTAATGAGTATTTTTGTGCTCGTTATGAAAGAACGCACGCGAAAAAGGATTATAATTTGGTTTTGGATACTCTTCGCTCTGCCTATAGTCGGAGTGACGGTCCTCGTGATTTCTGTAGTTAAGTTTGCTCAGATTCCGTCTTTCGAGGAGCTGGAACATCCTAATAACAACCTCGCCACCAGACTTATATCTTCCGACGGGGTGGTGATAAGCACATTCCATATAGAAAACAGGACTTATGTTTCCTATGAGGACATCTCTCCGAACGTTATACACGCGGCCGTCGCTACCGAAGACGCTCGCTTCTATAACCACAGCGGAGTGGATTTCCAGAGCTTGGGACGAGTTCTTTTCAAGACCCTTCTTATGCGGGATTCCAGCCAGGGTGGTGGTAGTACCATAACCCAGCAGCTTGCGAAGACCCTCTACCCGCGCGAGGAAGTGCTTACCGGATTCCCGGGGGCCAAGTATGTCTCGATGGTCTGGATAAAGATGAAGGAATGGGTGACCGCAGTGAAGCTCGAGAGGAACTACACTAAGGAAGAGATAGTGGCTATGTACTTGAATTCCATCTTCTACGGAAGTGGAGCCTATGGCATAAAGGCAGCCAGCGAGACTTTCTTCGGGAAAGAGCCTTGCGAGCTGAACATCCAGGAGGCGGCGCTTCTGGTAGGAGCCGTAAACAAGCCGACTCGCTATAATGCTGCCCTTCATCCGGAGGCTGCCAAGACTCGCAGGGACTTCGTAATCTCGCAGATGGCGAAGGCAGGGTATATCTCCGAGTCCGATAAGGTATTGGCCCAGAATAGTCCCATCGAGCTCAATTACAACGTGCAGGACCACAATTCGGGATTGGCCCCGTATTTCAGGGATATGATCCGAAAGGAGATGAGCGCATCCAAGCCTAAGCGCTCGCAGTATCTCTATGAAGATGAATATGTGGCAGATACGATTCGCTGGGCGCAGGACGACCTGTATGGATGGCTTAACAAGAACACAAAGCCTAACGGGGAGAAATATAATTTGGACAGGGACGGCCTGAAGATTTATGTAACCATAAATTCGCGTATGCAGCGCTATGCCGAGGAAGCGGTTCAGGAGCAGTTGTCGAAGAACTTGCAGCCTCTCTTCACTCGCGAGATGCGCTCGCGCCGTCTTCCTCCTTATCCTAACGACATCGATACTTCTACCTATAATACATTGATGAAACAGGCTAGGAAATGGAGCGAGAGATATCGTGTGGGTCGAAAGGAAGGACTTTCCGAGAAGGAGATCATGGCTCAGTTCTCGAAACCTGTCAAGATGCGCGTATTCGCGTGGAACGAAAAGGGTTACGTGGACACGGTGATGACTCCTAACGACTCCATCAAGTACTGCAAGTCCATTCTCCGTGCGTCGTTTATGGCCATAGAGCCTTCGACGGGAGAGGTCAGGGCTTATGTAGGTGGCCCTTCATACAAGTATTTCAAATACGACAATGTCCGTCAGGGAAAGCGTCAGGTGGGAAGTACCGTCAAGCCTTTCCTCTACACTCTCGCCATGCAGGAGGGTATGACTCCGTGCGATAAGGTAGTCAATATGCCTCAAACCTTTAAGGTGAATGACGAGACTTGGACTCCGCGCAGTACCGACAGGGCGGATTATATAGGAAAGACCGTGACTCTCAAATGGGGTCTGACACATAGCTCGAATAACATATCGGCTTACCTTATGAAGCAGTTCGGACCTGCCGCCATGGCTAAGATGATGCGCAAGATGGGTATCAAGAGCCATTTCGACGAGGTGTATTCGCTCTGCGTGGGTCCTGCCGACTTGACTCTTTGCGAGATGGTGTCGGCATTCAACACCTTCCCTTCTAAGGGAGTGTATTCAGACCCTCTTTTCGTTACCCGAATCGAGGATAACGATGGAAATGTGCTGGCGGAGTTTACTAACAAGCACACCGAGGCCATAAGTGACAGGACTGCCTATCTTATGGTAAACCTTATGGAGGGTGTGATAGATCACGGCACAGGCGTAAGACTTCGTAACAAATATAAGCTTAAGGGCGAAATCGGTGGAAAGACAGGAACCACTAACGACAACTCCGATGGTTGGTTCATAGGATATACTCCTAAGATTACGGCCGGAGTTTGGGTAGGAGGCGAGGATAGAATGGTGCACTTCAATCAGTTGGCTTTAGGTAGCGGTTCTAATATGGCCCTTCCTGTATGGGGTATCTTCATGCAGAAGTGTCTCAAGGACCCTTATCTCGACATAAGTGAACTCGATACCTTCGACGCTCCTGTAGGAATGAATCTCGACTTGAGTTGTACGGGAGGCGATATAGAGACCGAAGAGAATGCCGATGAGTTCTTCGGCAGAACTGGCGACGAAGGCGACGATTTTTTCAATTAGGCTATGTTTTTCGAGTATAATGGCATAAACATCTATTATGAAACCGTGGGAGAGGGCACGCCTCTGCTGCTGCTTCACGGTTGGGGGTGTACCCATTCGATATTCGATGCATTCCTTCCGGAGTTTAGCGCCCATCATAAAGTCTTCGCTTTGGATTTTCCGGGATTCGGAGAGTCTGATGAGCCCTCGGAAGTGTGGGGAGTGGAGGAATACACCAGGATGGTGGAGGCTTTCTGCGCTTCATTGAACATAGAGAAGCCGGCCATAGTATGTCACTCTTTCGGAGGAAGGGTAGCCATTTTATTCGCTTCCAGAAATAGCGTGGACAGGATGATATTTGCCGATGCCGCCGGAATTCGTCCTCGGCGCAGTCTGTCCTATTATATAAAGGTCTATTCCTATAAGGCTGCCAAGTGGTGGATTCTCAAGGTACGTAAGGATGAGAAGGCTTTCCTCAAGCTTCGCGCGTCGCGAGGCTCTTCCGACTATAAGAACGCGTCGGAGCGTATGAAGGCCATTCTTTCGAAGACTGTTTCGCAGGACCTCAGCGCTTATCTTCCTAAGATAAAGGCGCCGGTGTTGCTATTCTGGGGCGAAAACGATACGGCTACTCCGCTTCGCGATGCCCGTCTTATGGAGAAGAAGATTCCGGATGCGGGCTTGGTAGTGGTGGAAGGTGGTTCTCACTTTTCCTTTTTAGATAATCCCTCGCTTTTCAGGGCGGTGACGGATTCTTTTCTGAACAAATGAGTGATATATGTTGAAAGAGATACTAATATATAGCTTGTCCGCGGTTCTTTTCCTGCTGCTCGTATTCTATTATATGAATATGTATCAGCAGAATTCCTATCGTATGGACAGGTTCTGGAGGTGGTTTCGAGGCGACCCGATGCCACATCTTTTCCGAAAGGCTAAGGTCAAGTTCGTCTTTACGCCCAGAATGCGCAGGCTCTTGTGCGTGGAGGTGGTGCTTTTCGCACTGCTGTGTCTTTTGAGCCCGTGGGCGGCATTGGCCGGGGCAGTCCTCTGTCCATTCGTGATGATGGTGGCGGCAGGATTGGCCAGTCCTATGGAAAAGGCTGTGTCGAGATGGTATTATAACGATGCCGCGAAGAAATTGGCCGAGCATAAGGGGCTGATAGTCATAGGAGTGACGGGAAGTTTCGGAAAGACCAGCACTAAGAATTATCTCTATCGCGTTCTGAGCGAAAAGTATAATGTCTTGATGACTCCGGGTAATTTCAACACCACGATGGGTGTGGTTAGGACCATAAGGGAGCGTCTGGAGCCTTACCATCAGGTGTTTATAGTGGAGATGGGGGCCAAGCAGGTGGGCGATATCAAGCAGATTTGCGACCTGGTGCATCCTAGCGTGGGAATAGTTACCGCGGTGGGCGAGATGCATCTGGAGACGTTCGGCTCTTTGGAAAACGTTCGAAAGACTAAGTTTGAATTGCTGGATTCGCTGCCGACGGATGGCTATGGAGTTATGAATGCCGAATCGGCGGGGATAGCATCTTATAAAGGTGGAGCGTTTAACTGTAGGGTAGATAGCTATGGTATAGATGCGCATAGGTGCGATGCTCGCGCGGCGAACATCTCCTACACTGCTTCCGGAATGGAATTTGACTTTATAAGCGCCTCGGGTTCAGAATATTATAAGACTCATCTCTTAGGAGAGAACAATGTCTTGAATCTATGCGCCGCGCTTATGGTAGGCGAATATTTGGGAGTGGATGCGCGACACAGGCAGCAGGCCGTCTTTAAGATTCAAAGCGTGGAGCATCGCTTGAGTCTTAGCCGAAAGGGCGGACTTACCATTCTGGACGATGCGTACAATTCTAATCCTGAGGGTGCGGCTATGGCTCTGGACGTGCTTGGCAGGATGGAAATCCCCGAGGGTGCGCGCAGAATAGTCATTACTCCTGGATTTGTGGAGATGGGTTCTGCCCAGGAGAGGGAGTGCAGAAAACTGGGGGAGAGGGCGGCGAAATGTGCCGATGTCCTGGTTATCGTGAATAAGGTGAACCGAAAGGCCATTCTTTCGGGAGCGTTGGAGGCAGGTATGGACGAGGAGAGGATAATTTGCGCAGATACGCTCGCGCAGGGATTGGCAGAGGTTAGGCCATATATGAGCGTGGGTTCGGTCGTCCTTTATGAGAACGATCTTCCGGATATGTTTAAGTAGTTAATTAGAAAGTATATGAAAATTACTGTTGGTGTCCTTTTCGGAGGGCGTTCGGTTGAAAACGAGATTTCGGTGGTTACCGCATCGCAGGTCATCGAATCTATGGATAAGGATAAATACGAAATCGTCCCTATTTACATAGCGAAGTCGGGAAAGTGGTATACAGGCTCTGCGCTTCTGGACTTGAAGCGTTATCGCGATATGCCTTCGCTCCTGAAAGATTGTACCGAGGTGTATTTCAAGTCCATCTACGGCGACAGGAATTTGTATTCGAATTCCGGACTTTTCCATTCGCAGAAGGTTGTGGCTAAGATAGATACCATTCTTCCTACACTTCACGGAACTAACTGCGAAGATGGAACCCTGCAGGGAGTGCTCGAGGTGATAGGCATACCTTACGTGGGCTGCAACACCTTCGCTTCCGCTAACGGAATGGATAAGATTTCGATGAAGCAGATACTTCGCGACAGCGGCATCTCCGTAGTGGATTTCGTATGGTTCTCCGATAAGGAATGGGACGAGAGCCGTAAGGGAGTCATCGAGAAGATAGAGAAGAAATTGGCCTATCCGGTAATCGTGAAGCCGGCCAATTCGGGCTCGTCCGTGGGCATCTCTCCGGCTCATAATGAGCAGGAACTGGAAGAGGCCATCGACAACGCCGCCCAGTTTACGACCCGAATCATCGTGGAGAGGATGCTTTCGTCGCTTAAGGAGGTGAATTGCTCCGTAATGGGCGATTATTATCACTGCGAGGCATCGGAATGCGAAGTCCCTCTTCGAAGCGGCGAGATTCTCAGCTACTCCGACAAATACCAGGGCGGTGGCGCTAAGGGGGCCAAGGGTGCCAAGTGCGGCGCGAAAGTGGCCGGTGGCTCCAAGTTAGGCAGTAAGGGAATGAGTTCTCTCAAAAGGGAGCTCCCTGCGCGTATCCCTCAGACTACCACAGAATTGGTAAAAGACTACGCTATCAGGACCTTCAAGACTTTAGGTTGTGAGGGACTTGCGCGAGTAGACCTTATGATAGACCAGGAAGACGGAAGGGTCTATGTTAATGAGATTAACACTATCCCCGGCTCGCTTTCTTCTTATCTGTGGGACTACACCGGAGTACCTTTCTCTAAGGTAATAGACAGACTGATAGAGCGTTCTTTCGAAAGATCCAGAGAGGAGAGCTTCAAGGTGGTAGATTTCGGCGGAAACATCTTTGCCTCGGGAAAATAGTGACTATTAAGCAGTTTATGGTAGACGCGGTGGTGGCTCTTTCGAAGATTTATCCTTCGGAAGAGGCCCGAAATGTCGTGTCCATGCTGCTATGTGCCCGTTTGGGCTTGAAAGACTGGGAGTTGGTGCTTCGTGGAGACGACCCTATGCCTCTGGATGTGTCGGCGGAATTGGCCAGGCTCCTGAAAGGGGAGCCAGTTCAGTATGTTCTGGGCTATGCCGAGTTCTATGGGCGCAAGTTCGAGGTCAGTCCTTCGGTGCTGATTCCGCGACCGGAGACGGAGCTGCTGGTCGAGTGGGCATTGGCCTGCAAACTCCCGAAGGGGGCGCGTGCGCTGGATCTCTGCACCGGTAGCGGGGCCATCGCGTGGAGCTTGGCCTGGGAGAGACCGGATTTCGAGGTTACGGCCGTCGACATAAGCCCTGAAGCGCTTTCCGTGGCTTCGGGCCAATTCTCTCGCTCTTCTGCCCCATCTGTTCCGCACTTCGTTTTGGCCGACGTGCTTTCCGAGGATTTCGCTAAGGATTTGGGCACATTCGATCTGCTTCTCAGCAATCCTCCGTATATAATGGATGGCGAGAAGGATTCTATGCGGGCCAATGTGCTTGATTATGAGCCTCATTTGGCGCTTTTCGTCCCCGATGACGATGCCCTCGTGTTTTATCGCGCCATAGCTCGCGCTGCTCTGAGTCTGCTGGTTCCGGGAGGGGTCGGGATAGTCGAGTGTAATGAGTTGCTTGCCCGTCAAAGCGCGGAAGAATTCGAAAATAGGGGTTTTTCTTCGGTGAATATCGTGAGGGACTTGGCAGGGAAGGAGAGGTTCGTAACGTTCATCAGGTAGTTTTTCTTCTGAAAATAAGGTAGTTGGCATTTATCCGTGTGTATTCTTTTATACACGGATAAAAATTGCTCACTTTGCAGTGGAAAAAACGTATTAGTGTTATGAACAAGGCTATGAAAAACTTCGCGGGGCTAGCGGTAATGTTATTAACTATCCTCTCTGCTTGCAGCAAATCCGGGTCGCATTCTGACTACTTGCTAAATGTTGATTCAGATTACACGACAGAAACATTCCGTTTCGGACTGGATCAGGTGGCCCGGGTTTTCGCTGCATTGCCTATCGGGGAGGAACAGGTAAGTGAGGTCCACGATGCGGTAAATGGCTCAATATCTCGCGGATATGACGAGGAATACACGATGCGACAGCTTTTTGAAGCTCCGGGTTGTGGGGTGGGGGAGAATGGTGTGACTAAGGCGGGAATGTATCGCAGGCCGCTTCGAGAATTGCTTCGGGAATACCTCTATTCTGAGACCGCGACCAAGTCCCGGCCTTATTCGGCCGAGGAGTTCTTGGAGGAGCTGGAAAAGTCTGATTTGCAGATATATTGGCCTTATTCGGACGAGTGGGATGGGGAGAAGTATCCTATCATTACATTCGATCCGGGTTACGAATCCGACTATAATTATGGGTATCGCTTACGTAGGGGCGAGGATGGGGAATTGGCCGTGGATTCCGTTTATGTGGATGAGAAGGTGGCGATGAGCGAGCCTGTATGGGTAATCAATTCGAATTGTGATGGGACTGCGACGCCGCTACCGCTGTATGTACCGGACGAGAGTGAGAAGGGCTTGGCCCTGGAAGGTGCGTCTACGAAGGGTATGAACAGGATTCTTAGGATGAAGAGTTTTACGATGCTTAGGCATTACGATTCGTGGTTTCAGGGAGGGTCCGAGTTTTTCATCAAGTGCGGAAGCGTAAATGGGTTTAGTGCGAGCACGGAGGCGGAGCTGAAACTTTATTCGCCGAGCGTGACGGACTTTATGGTGGTCGTGAAGCGCAAATATCTTAACGTGGAAAGGGAGTATAATGCCATTATCTTGACCAATTTTACAAACCAACTGGATAACCTTGCCTTCTTGGTGACTGAAGACGACGGCGGCGCCACTACGTCGTGGAAGTGCTCTGCGACGGTTAAGATTAAGTCGAAGAGTTATGGATTCGATGTGGATATCCCTTATAAGGAAAATGACGACATCGTGTGGCGTGGTCAGTTGGCAGCCAGTTTCTTTCAGTCCGAAGACATCGTCACAGGCCGTTTCGGCGACGTCATAATAAAATTCGCTTTGGATTAAAAAAAATGTATAACTTTACACCTGATGGTGTCGTCGCACTGTCATATTGGATTTGACTAATCTTACTTGATGATGAGACGTTTCGTGATAGTTCTATGTCTTTCCGCATGGTTTTTTTCCTGTGGACGGAATGCAGTAGTGACGGATGATTATGCTGAAAGACAGGTAGACAGTACCGTTTTTTCCATCCACGATGTCGATTCACTTTCCACAGTAATGGAGTCTTATGCTTCCGGTGGAAATACCTATGGAGAAATGGTTGCGGCTCGTGAGTTGGGAAAGAAACTTCGAAATGTCAGCAGATTCTATGATGCGATCGATGTCCACAAGAAAGGTCTTATCGCGGCCGAAAAGCTCCGAGATACTATACAGATAGTCCAGGCGCTCAATAATATCGGTACAAACTATCGGCGTCTTGCCATTCTCGACGAGGCGTCATCATATCACTATAAAGCGCTTACATATTGTGACTTGTATTCCGGGACGAGAAACCCGAATGACAGGACGGCGCAGAAGAACAGAGTCGTAAGCCTTAACGGTATAGGTAATGTTCAGCTGACACTCGGCAATATGGACGAAGCCGAGAATTTGTTCCGTCAGGCTCTTGAAGGAGAAAGTCTGCTTGGAAGTACTCTCGGCCAAGCGATAAATTATGCAAATATAGGTTCAATCCTCGAGTCGAAGGAAATGATAGATTCGGCCCGTTTTTATTATGGCAAATCACTTGAGTTCAATGAGAAATCCGGATCGAAATTGGGAATCTCTCTTTGTCATGCTCACTTCGGTAGGTTAGCGGAGAGAGAAGGGGATTATAATGCCGCCATATACGAATACAAGTGCGCCTATGATATTATGGACGGCAATTCCGATATCTGGCATTGGCTTGAGGCTGCTGTTTCTCTGTCAAGAGCCTATATCAATGCCGGAAATCTGAATCAGGCGTCAGTTTATCTTACAAAGGCAGAGGAGGAAGCAGAAAGGATTTCTTCAATGGAGTATCTCGCAGAAGTCAACAGACTTGAATATCTTTTAAACAAGAAGCGAGGGAATGCCGAAAAGGCTTTGGACTATTATGTGCGCAGCAAGCAGTATGCTGACAGTGTGTCGAGCGAGAAAAATCTGAATCATATCCAGAATGTCCGGGTGCGCTATGAACGAGAGCGGCAGCAGGCTGAGATAGATTTTCTTAACCGTAGCTGGGAGGCGGAGCGAAAGAGTGGAAACGCTTTCTTGACGATGTCATTGGTAGCCTTGTTCCTGACTCTCGTAACGATCGCCGTTCTTATCCATCTTATAGTTCTTAAAAAACGCAATCAACAGATAGTTAGGGAAATGGAGCGGATGAAATCCACATTCTTTACTAATGTCACCCACGAATTCCGAACTCCTTTAGCTGTAGTTCAAGCCGCTGCCGAAGATATATTAAGCAGAAGCTCTGACCCGGAAATAAAGAAGGATTCCATCGATATTCTACGCCACGGCAAAGGGCTGCTCAATCTTATAAACCAGATACTGGATATTGCTAAACTTACCGAGAATTTTTCTGCCATATCTGCACCGGAATGGAAACACGGAGATATCGTCGGTTTCGTATCCATGATTTGTGAAAGTTACGAGCCGTTGGCTAACTCATCCGGAGTTAGTCTTGTCTTCGACTCTTCCGTCGATGAACTGGAGATGGATTTTGTTCCGGACTATGTTCAGAAAGTGGTCGGTAATCTACTCTCTAATGCCATCAAGTTTTCTCCGCCAGCCTCTGACGTTCTGTTGTCGGTAAAACGAGAAAGAACTGAGGTCCAAATCACCGTGCGGGATAAAGGTATCGGAATATCGCCCGAACAGAAAGAAAAAATCTTTATTCCTTTCTATCAGGTTCCGGGTGGCGGAGGCAAGCTGGGTAGTGGCATAGGGCTTTCTTTAGTTAAACTATCCGTAGAGGCGATGAATGGTTGGGTGGATGTGCATAGTGTTCTCGGTGAAGGCTCAGTATTCGTCGTGGGAATACCACTTGTATATGAAGGAAAGGTTAATGGGCAAATCAACATGGCAGAATATGATAATATGCCGAATGTCGAGCCCATGGAGGCCAGCAGTAGGGATATCCACGAAGATGTGGACGTCGAAGCTGACTCTATGCGCATACTTATAATCGAGGATACTCCCGAAGTGGCACGCTGGGAAATGAAGCAGTTGGGCGACACCTATAATTACTATTTCGCCAGCGATGGAGAGAGTGGACTTGCTAAGGCGTCAGAGATTCTACCCGATCTAATAATCACGGACGTGATGATGCCTGGGATAGACGGGTACGAGGTGTGCAGAAGAATACGCGCTTCCGAATTGCTTAATCACATTCCTGTAATAATGGTAACGGCCATGGCTACTCACGAGGACAGGATGAAAGGATTTGAAGCAGGTGCCGATGCCTATATGGAGAAACCATTCCACGCAGACGAACTCGGGGTTCGTGTCGCTAAACTATTGGAGCAGAGAAATTTGCTGAAGTCGAAGTGGGCGGCGCTCATATCCGGAGGAAATCCGGTAGAGGAAAGCAGAGCGATAAAGGAAATCTCAGAAGCAGAAAGGTTGTTTGTCGCCAAATTCACTGATGCCGTCAACAAGAGTTTGGAGTCGGGAACTCTGGATTACGATTTCATAGCGTCCGAGATGTGTATGACACGTTCTCATCTTAACCGAAAGCTCAAGGCGATAACCGGCCTTACGTCTACAGACCATATTAAAGCTATCAGGATTTCGCTCGCAAAGACTCTTCTGGATACCACAGACATGAAGGTAGAGTCCATAGCCCTGCGCTGTGGCGTCGATGATATGGCTTATTTTAGTTCGTTATTCAGAAAAGCGACGGGGATGACGCCTACTGCTTGGAGAACACGATGCAGAAGAGCTTGAAATTGTTCCTCAATTCATAATAGATGTTTCTTTATTTATAACTCTCAAATCCGGTGAAGAATAACTTTGTGGACGGATAGCTAAAACTACACATAATGAAACACAAATTATTATTCTTCACGATGACAATCGTTCTGGGAGGAATGTTGATTGTCGCCAACTCTTGTAAGAAAGAGAAGATAGATTTTATCGACGTAACCGAAATCAGGCTTGATAAAGAAAAAGTCACTATGTCTGTCGGTTCTACTTGTCGCCTGACGGCTACGGTTTTGCCGGAGAACGCTACTGACAAAACTCTCGTATGGAAGAGCGATGATGAAAGTGTCGCCATCGTAGACAAGGACGGACTTGTGATTGCTGTCAAGGGAGGTTTTGAAACAATTATTAGTGCCGCGACTCCTAAGGGAGATGTGAAGGCGATTTGTAAAGTAACCGTGGAAAAGAAAGTAGTTCCGGTGAGCGGAATTACCATTGAAAAGGAGTCCCTTAAGATGAAAGTGGGCGAAACATACCATTTGACAGCTAAGGTGTCCCCGGAAGATGCGACCGATAAGAGTGTCGTATGGAAGAGCGAAGATGAAAGTATAGCCACCGTAGATCAGGAAGGACTTGTAACGGCCGTAAAGGGTGGTGGTAAGACTATGATTACCGCGACTTCCGGAGATTTTAGTGCTTCTTGTGCGGTTACGATAGAGGAGGAAGTTATCCCTGTAAAAGGAATCACTCTCGATAAGGAAATAATCGAAATGGCAGTAGGATCAAGTTATCGTCTAAATGCCACCATTACCCCGAGCGATGCCACGGATAAGACTATTATCTGGGAAAGTAGCGATGAAAATATCGCCATGGTAAGCAGTAGTGGCCTCGTCGGAGCGTTGAAAGAGGGTGATGTTACGATAACTGCGTACTCTTTAGATAGAAAGAAAAGCGCTATCTGTGATGTTTTTATAAAAGATGTCAAGATAGCCCTTGCTAAAACTACTGGAATTATAGGAGTAAATGACAAGTTGAACGTCGCTCCTTATTTGAAATCAAATGTTTCGATAAAACCGTCAGATGTTACGCTTTCTTCAAGCGATTCGAAAGTTGCTGACGTGGATGGGCTTAACATCGTCGGAAAATCGGCCGGAAAGGCCAAGATCACAGTCGCTTACAAGTATGGCGAAAGCGTGCTTGAACAGTATTTTGATGTAGAAGTGGAAGATACATTCCTATCTTTCGTAGAAGACATATTTACCATCTCCGGACGAGGTCTGGTTCTTACGACTACGGTTAAGAATGGAACCGTCAAGACTAATGATAAAGTGAGAATCATTCAATCTCCGCTTACCTCGAAGAATTACAATGTGACCATAGCCTCGTTGGAGACTAATAGAAAAGTCGTAGAATCTGCGACTGTCGGAGATGAAGTGGGTATTTTGATAAAGGAAGCTGTGAATAAAGGTGATTTGAAACGTGGTTCAGCCATTACGACCGGAGACACAAAGCGTCTTGTGGCTACACAAAAAGTCTATGGTACATTATTGCTGACCGACAGGAAGACTCCTGCTTACGTGGGATACAAACCTACGATGAGCGCGAATAATCAGACGTGGATCGTAAAGCTGGTAAATGCGGGTGAATTCGAGCTGCTTATGCCGAATGAGGTTTATTATAATATAGAGTTTGAAGTGCAAGACAGTAAAATGTTATGTGTCCTTGGCCAGGTTATCAATATAATGGAAGGAGGAAAGACCATAGGAACGTTTACTGTTGAGGAGTTTGAGCCGATGCCGCTAACATTTGAAGATGTCCCTGCCGCTTCCGGGAAATAATTGAATCATGAACCATAATATTCACTTAAAATTTCAAAAACGATGATTGAACAACTATTGAACGAGATTCGTCGGGCGAGCGAGGCTCTCCTGACCGATGGAACGCTTCAGAGCGAACGTGGTAACAAGGCAGCAGGGATTCGTGCCCGCAAAGCCTCATTGGAGTTGGAACGGCTGACTAAGGCTTTCCGCAAGGCAAGCCTCGAAGCCGATAAGGTGAAAAAGCAGTAACAAGGACTTAAAACGAAAATGCAAGATGAGTAAGAATCTAATCAGGCATGCGGCTTTGCTGGTTGCAGCCGTTTTGTTGTCGGCCCATTTCTGGTCGTGTAGTAAAGAAGATGTTCCCGAGCCCACTCCTCCGGTCGTTAGCGTCACCGGTGTGACACTTAACAAAACCTCCACTTCCATTCAGGTCGGAGGTACAGAAACCCTTACCGCTACTGTCCTTCCAGAAGACGCCACCAACCAAAATGTAACGTGGAAATCGGATAAGCCGGAAATCGCCACCGTTGATGCCAACGGTAAGGTAACGGGCGTGAAGGCCGGCGAGGCCACCATTACGGTCACCACCGAGGACGGCGGCAAGACCGCCACCTGCAAGGTAACTGTACCCGAACCAGAGATCAATCGTTTCGTTCTCTTCGGGAAAACTTATCCCGCTTTTACAGTGTTTGTCTCCAAAGAAGTGCTGGGCAAAGGTAATTACGACATTTATGTCTATCCGGCAGAAGACAACACGATAGAGCTGGGGTTGCAATGTTCCATGCAACACGACGGGATGAGTCTGGACCTCACGAAGTATGACCCGTTAAATGCAGTTCCCGGTTATAGCGGTTGGATGTGGTATATTTCTGTCGAAAAAACAGAAGAAGGAAAAGAAGAATATCTCCTGGAGGGTTGGGGTGGCGATGCTCCCACAATGGGAATATTGGGACTGGCAGGCGACATCCTGTATATCAAAAGTCTGAATAGCGACCACACGCAGTTCGAAATCCGCTGCAAATTCACCGATCCTTTAAAAGGTTCATTGGATTTCTATTACAAGGGAGCCGTGGAATTATTTGAGTGAAATCAAATCCTTATCAATAACAACCCATACACAAACGGATTTATGGCTATGCCGATCATAGTGGTACGGAACACTTCAATGAAAATTTGACCCAACAACGTGCCGAAGCTATGCGGGACTATTTGATTGGTAAGGGAATTAAAGCCGACCGCATCCGAACTGTCAAAGGGCTGGGGATAGATAAAAACCTGTCAGGAGGCGATGCTTATTCGATCAAAGCCCGCCGTGTGGAGATCGTACGATAGTGTAAACCCATGAAACAGCCTGGTTGGCCAGGCTGTTTCATAATTTCCAACGGATCATAATTTCACCGATAACCAATTGTCACACAACATACATTTTTATATCATGAAACAATCCTTACATCTTCTGGTTTTCTTGACCACCTTCACGCTTTCTGTCGGAAGTGCTATGGCACAAGGAGAGCCATCTAAAGGCCGTGTCCCTGAGCACACAGCTTTCGACAACGTAAGTATCGGTGTTGAAGCATCCACGACCGGTATTGGCCTTTCGGTAGCCACACCTCTTCACAGAGCCTTCACCCTGCGCGGAGGGTTCAATGTGCTCCCCTTCTCGTACCGCTACACCTACGATGATTTCGATCCGCTCATGGTGGCGGGCACGGAAGTGTCCGTTCCCGGCCTTGGATTGAAAGCCTCCTCGCGGATGTACACGGGCCACCTGATTGTCGACTGGGTCCCTTTCCGCCGCGGGACTTCCACGTTCTTCCTCGCCGCCGGCCTCTATTTCGGAGGTAGCAGGCTGCTCGACGTTACTGGACGCTTCGACCCTGCGGAGTTGGCAGCTGCAGGCATCCCCGCCGACCAGATCGAAAATATCCGGCTGGATGTGGGCGGGACGACGATCGCCCCGAATAGCGACGGCTCGGCCGAAGCACAACTCAAAGTAAACGCTGTGCGTCCTTATGTGGGATTGGGGGTCGGCCGTGCCATTCCTCGCGGCCGGGTAGGGTTCCGGGCCGAAGCGGGAGCCATCTTCCACGGTAAGCCATCAATCGCCTCGCCCAATATCGTAAAGCAGACCCCGACAAGCGAGCTGGATGGACTCAACAAGTTCCTCAGCAAATGGAAAGTATACCCCGTCCTATCGTTGAAAATGACCGTAAAAATCGGCAAGGACTAAAACCATTAACCTAATATTCATTTAAAACTTCTAAAGCTATGATTGAAAAACTGTTGCAAGAAATCCGTCAGACGAGCTAGGCTCTTCTGAGCGATGGAACACTGCAAAGCGAGCGAGGTAACAAGGTTGCCGGACTCCGTGCCCGCAAGGCTTCCTTAGAATTGGAACGACTGACCAAAGCTTTCCGAAAAGCAAGCCTCGAAGTGACTAAGTTGAAAAAATACAACCAAAATTAACTTAAAAAGACGATGCAGATGAAAAATTATGTACTTAGACAAGCGGCACTGCTAGTTGCAGCCGTTTTGTTGACGACCAGTTTCTGGTCATGCAGTAAAGATGAAGAACCGGTTCCGGAGCCCACTCCTCCGGTCGTTAGCGTCACCGGTGTGACACTTAACAAAACCTCCACTTCCATTCAGGTCGGAGGTACAGAAACCCTTACCGCTACTGTCCTTCCAGAAGACGCCACCAACCAAAATGTAACGTGGAAATCGGATAAGCCGGAAATCGCCACCGTTGATGCCAACGGTAAGGTAACGGGCGTGAAGGCCGGCGAGGCCACCATTACGGTCACCACTGAGGACGGCGGCAAGACCGCCACCTGCAAGGTTACCGTCAAGCCCAATCTGGTTTCGGAGATCACGCTGGCGGCTTTGGCCATCTATGTGGGCGAGAGCAAGGCCGTCACGGCCACCGTCAAGCCCGATGACGCCACCAACAAGGCGCTGACCTGGACGTCGAGCGACGAGACCGTCGCCACGGTCGACGCCACCGGCAAGGTGACGGGCAAGAAGATCGGCACGGCCACCATTACCGCTACGGCCCAGGACGGCAGCGGCGTGAGCGGCAGCTGCACCGTGACCGTTCTCTCTCATGTGAAGAAGGTGACCGTCACCCCGGCCAACCTGACCCTGGGCCAGAACAAGAGCTATACCCTCAAGGCTACGGTAGAGGTCTTCGGTTCTGGTACTGACACGGGCGTGACGTGGACGAGCAGCGACACGACCATCGCCACGGTGGATGCCACGGGCAAGGTGACCGCCACGGATAAAGTGGGCACGGTGACCATCACCGCCACCTCAAAGGCCGACCCCGCCAAGAAAGGCACCTGCACCGTCAAGGTATCGGGCGACCAGACCGACATCGGCTACGGCGAATACGGTCCGGAAGAAAATTGGTAAATGAAACTTGTGTAATTCCCAAAAAGACTGTAATATGAAACACAATATCATACCTAAAGCCTTGCGGTGGATGGCCGCCGCAGGCCTGTGCCTTGCCGCCGCAGCGTGCAGCAAGGACGACATCACGCCCGAGCCTGCTCCGCAGCAGGGCATCACCCCGACCAAGATTATCTTCAACGTCACCCGCGGCGGCTACGAAGGCGACGCGGAGACCCGTGCCCCAAAAAGCGAATGGACCGAGGGCGACGTGGTTTATTTCGGGAGGTACAATGACTACTTTAAAAATAAAGCCATCTATACCGACGGGGAGTGGGTTGTCAATATGAAAGTTCCTATCACAGAGAATACCGCTTCGTTGAGAGCCATCTATGGTGAGCATATAAGACAGAACGAAGATATTAATAATACCAGTAGGTTTTATGTCGATGCCATGGGGGATATCGCCTATACCAATTCGGGCAGCTATGAGATGGATGAAGGCGGCGTAGCCACCATCACGCTCCGTCTCGACCGGCACCCGCAGGGGCGCATGACCTTTACCGGGGTGGGCAAAGGAAAGGAACTTACAGTACTTAACATGAAAAGTATTAAAATGATTCTCGATCTCAGATTTGAATTTAGTAATCCTGCACCGGTCACCCTTACCGGAGAGGAAGACGGCACGGCCACCCTCTACGCCCTGCCTGACCCCACCACCGTTACAGAGGCCGGCATCACCCTGACGGTAGAGTATGAAGGCAAACTCTACACCAAGACATTCGCGGGCAAGGAGTTCAAGGAGAACAGCAACATCACCCTCGCAGCCCCAAGCCTGGAGGGCGGCTGGGCAGAGGCTGTAACCGAGTACGGGGCTGAGGACCTGAAAATGGGAGACTATCTCTACAGCGACGGCACGACGAGCGACGGCGGCCTGCGCAAGCTCTATCCCGACGGAACTGTTGAAACTGCAACTGAGGCGGTAGCTCCCGAGGCGGGCAAGACGGTTATCGGCATCGTGTTCCATGCCGGACGGCACGCCACCGATGCCTCGGACTACACGAAGCCCCTCAACGCCGGAGGCCCGACCCTTGCGGGCGAGGTGCGCGGATATGCTGTGGCCATCACCGATGCATGCTTATATGATGTTTGGAATGGAGGAGTTCTATGGGCAACGAAGCCAAATGATAAATTTGACTGCGACTTTGTGATAGATGTCTCTGATAATCTGGATGACTGGAACGGTTATGCCAACTGCCAGGTGATGCACGACTATGTGACGGCCCATGCCGGCGAAGACTGGGAGATGCGCCACTTCCAGGCAGCCTGGAGTTGCGAAACCTACGGCAACCGCACACTGGACTATGAAGGCAACCCGACCTCCGACTACGAATGGCAGGCGCCGCTGAGGGCCCCTGCCGGTACCAGCGGCTGGTTCCTGCCCTCGTGCGGCCAGCTTTGGTACATGATGCCGTACCAGGACTATCTGAACAGCCGGTTTATGGCTGCCAAAGAAGTCTCCGCCGCCGAGTTGCAGGAATATGTAAAAGAATTCTTCTCTCAAAGTTATTGGTCGTCGACAAAAGATGGTTATTTCGGTGCCCAAGCAACGGTTGTGGACTTCGAGAATAGAGATAGATATGGAACGACTCGCAATAATAAGTATCTCGTTTCTCGTGCTGTAATCGTATTCTAATCCGGCAGCCGCAGCAGGGCACATCCCCGCATAACGAACGGTGGCAGAACATACGCTCTGCCACAGTTTTCTTTTG
>OIWM01001100.1_pt1 | contig 28831 bp, 26 predicted proteins | sample 1587451 | NCBI WGS metagenome assembly OIWM01 (sample SAMEA3888907, study PRJEB22519) | human gut metagenome | biome: human gut; feature: human-associated habitat; material: faeces | place: Denmark | collected 2011
GTGTCCACTCGGCCTCCAACCAGCACAATGAGCGGCGGTATGAGTTCTACTGGGGCTATAAAAGCCATGTGCTGGTGGACTGCATCTCCGGTCTGCCGCTCTACGAGCTGACCACGCCTAGCAATATCTCCGATTCTGCCGTCGCCGCTGACATCCTCGCGGCCGTGGATCAGACGATTTCTTTGAAAGAGTGCGCCTTCCTTGCCGACAAGGGCTACGATGTGAAAAGCATCTACAATACCGTAAAAACAGTCTATGAGGGCGAGGCATTTATCCCTCTCAATCCACGCGGCACGAAAGCCTCTAAAACGCTTTCTGCCGGTAATCCGGTCTGTGAGGCCGGGCTGGCTATGCACAAGGATGGTAAGACCACCGATGGCAAAGGGGGGATCCGGCAGAAATACTGCTGCCCCTTCCGCCAGTCCAAAACCGGTGTTTGCCCTTGTAACCACAAAAACTGGAACAACGGCAAGAGGAACCGGGGATGCACCAAATATAAGACCATTCCAACAGACTACAGACTTTCCATTGACAGGGAATGCCTGCATTTTAAGCGTATCTATGCCTTGCGTACAGAGTGTGAGCGTTATAACTCCCGCTTTAAGGCATCTGGTCAAGAAAGGCTCTGGGTTCGAAATGGCAGCAGTGCTGCTAATCTCAACACACTGGCTCATATCTCTGCCTTAGTGGTTGCGCTGGCCGCCGTTCTGCACGGCTCTCACTCCTACCGTTCTGCCAAACAGCTTCGGCGTTCCGCCTGATCTGCCTTTTCCATACCTTCTTCAGGTGCGGCGGTTACCGCGCTGTGGTTTTTGCGCCCTTGAGATGCCCCAAACTCTTTTGATTCCCGTTTGCCTTGTTTGGGGGCAGTTCCTTCCAACTGTTTTGCTCATCTCTTTCTATAGTATACGCATAAATTCTATTTACGTCAATCTCATTTTGTGTTTTTGAAGGATTTTGTTTTGCGTTTTTGATGCGTTTCATTTTATGTTTTTGAAATAGATCACTATCAAGGAGTATCACCATGAAAAAGCAAAAGAAACCCGTACCACCGGCAGAAGCCGAGCCTGTTATCAAGAAGCAGCCGCTTTTGAAACGGTTGCTGTTCGGCCCGGAAAGGCCGGATCTATCCGAGCTGGAAGCCGGCTCCACCACTATTCTGGACATTCTCTCCCCCACCGCCATTGATACGAAAAGCCGTGACTACATCGTAGTAGACGGCGTTTTTCATGCCTACCTCTACATCACCGGCTATGGCTACAGCACCACAGTCAGCTCCTGCTGGTTGGCGCCGCTGGTGGAGGCTGGCGAGGGCGTCAATGTCAGCTTCAGCTTTACCCGCCAGAACCGTGAAAAGATCCTCTCCAAGATCGCGCAGACCACCATGCTCAACCGCAGCCGAATGCGGGATGTGGGAGATACCCGTCAGGACTATGAGGAACTGGACAGCGCCATCACCTCCGGCCTCTACCTGAAAGACGTCATGAACCGGCAGGGTGAGGACTTCTACTATATGCACACCCTCATCGAAGTGATGGCGGATGATCCGGATACGCTGGAGCAGCGCGTCACCGCCGTGGAGAAGCTGTGTGTATCGGTGGATATGATCGCCCGCCGCTGCGATTACGCCAACGAGCAGGGTTTTCTCTCCACGCTGCCGCTGGTCACACTGGACGCCGACATTGAGCGCAAAAGCCGCCGCAATGCGCTGACTACCGGCGTAGCCGCGGCTTTCCCCTTTGTGTCCTATGAGCACAGCGACCGCAACGGCATCTTTCTGGGGCTGAACCTCTACAACAAGTCCCCAGTATTCCTCGATCCTTACGACGACTATAAGTACACCAACGGCAACTGGTGGATCGGCGGCAACTCCGGCGCCGGCAAGAGCGTAACGCTCCAATGTCTGGCCGGGCGCCTGCGTGAACAGGGCAAGCGTGTGGTATGCGTCATTCCCAAGAAAGGCCACGAGTTCCGTCCTAACTGTGAGCAGCTGGGCGGTCTATATCTGCGCTTGTCCCCTTCCTCGCGGGATTGCCCCAACATCATGGCTATCCGCCGCAAGACACTGGATGCCTATGCCGGAATCCAAGAGCTGGCGGCACGGGACGACTCCGTGCTGGCGGACAAGATATCCCGGCTCATCATCTGGTACTCCCTGCAAAAGAAGGATCTCACAGAGGAGGACAAGAACTATCTGGACGCCTCACTGGTAGAGTGCTATGACCGCTATGGGATCATCTTTGACAACGCCTCTGTGGTGGATGGAAACGGGGCCTTCAAGGAAATGCCCATCATCCCCGATTGGTACAATGTTCTGCTGGAAAGGACGGAAACCAAGCATCTGGCGGTGGTACTGACCCGCTATGTGACCGGCTCTGCCGCCGCCATGGGCCGCCGCAACCACATCAGCATCGACAACAAGTATATCGTGCTGGACACATCCGGTATGCCGGATGATCTGATCCTGCCTGGTATCTATTGGGCCATCGACGTGGCCAACGACATTATCATGAACGCGGGCGGCGAGCTGTCCGCCTTGATCGCGGATGAGCTGTGGAGTCTGGTAGGAGCCGGTTCCAATCCGCTGGCCGCCGCCTATGTGCAGGAAATGGTCAAGACCATCCGCGGTCTTGGCGGTATCGCCATCACCTCTACGCAGGGTATGCAGGACTTGTTCAGCCTGGAGGGCGGCAAATACGGCAAGGGCATTCTGGACTCCAGCCGTATCAAGTTCGTCATGCAGATGGAGGAGCAGGAAGCCCGTCTTATCCAGCAGATTCTCAACCTCTCGGAAGAGGAAGTGCGGCAAATCACACGCTTCCGGCGCGGCGAGGGCTTGCTGTGCATCGGGTATAACCACGTCCCCGTGGCCTTCCATGTCACGAAAAAGGAATATGACGCCATTACCACATCGCCCACCGACCGGCAGGCTCGGAAGAAAGGAAGCAAATGAGCAAACAAACTGATTTACGGGAGATTCAGTGTCTGACGGAGAATGCCGCTAAGACGCCCGCAAGCTGCTGATTCAAGCGGACAATCTACAGCCCGGCACCTTCCAGAAAATGCTGGAGGAGTTATGCGGCAGCTTTGAGGATACCGCCTTGCAGCTTCGCCGCCTCTGCGAGCAGCAGAGTCCCGGCACAGGCGGGTATAAACGGGGCTGCGCCCTTCGTCCGTTGGAGGTGGTGGGCAGCGTGGAACGTATCGGCATCGACTGGCTTCATATCCGCATCAATACTCTGCTGCCCCACTGCCGGTTTCAGCCGCCCACATGGCTGACAGAAACGTTGGTGGAGCTGCTGGACGCCTATGAAGCCTGCGGTGGACAGCTTCCTCATTTCAATAGCGCACTGCTGGTGATCGAGGAATACAGCGATGTGGATGGCCGGCATATCTTCGACCAAGACAACAAGGGCTGGAAAGCGGTCAGCAACGCCATCAAGGGCAGGGTGATCCCCGACGATGACCAGTATACGCTGTCGGTAGGAATCCAGATCAAAAACATGCAGCAATGCTTCTTTTCGATCATCTTCCGTTGGAAGTCTTTCAATATTGGCAACAATGGCCTCAGCGGAACGGTGGTTCTCTTCAGACACAAGGCCAGCGGCGGGAATAGGATCGACTTCCAGCACATTAAGGCAATCTACCAACGCGAAGTGCAGGTTAAAGACGGATTTCCGCAGGCCAACCGTCAGTGTATTACAGGTTTTGGGGTCGTTATAGATCTTCGACAGCTTGAAACTGGACGCGATCGAGGAAATCGTTTTGCCAACAGCGTTGAACACCATATGACCCGCGCCAGTGACCAAGTTCAGCGCACTGGCGGTCACGGCGCCGGACAGGGCGCCAGCCAAACCGAAGCCACCGCCTTGCCACCGTGCACGTCCCTCTCTGCGGGCCACACGGTAACGATCCAGCTCTTCTTCGTTCATCACCACTTCGGCATAGCGGTCATACACCGTCACGAAATTGAATACTCGCTTCGCTCAGTGCGGGGATCGCACTGACCTTCAAGAGTGGAATTACGCGGTTCAGCGCCTTGAAAAATGCGCCGGAATCTACAGTAGCTTTCATGCTGCACTCCTATTCTTATCCAATGTGGTACTCATGCGGACGGTCTTGGTGGAAAAATCCGTTTGCCGTGCGCTGCATTCTCCGTTGACGAGGATATTGTAGACCATATCCACCACGATCATAGCGGCGGTGATATTGGCGGCCATGCTCTGCGGGTCTGCCAGAGATGCTTCTGCACAGGAAAGCTCCGAAGGGAACCGATCCTGCGCCTTCAGTAGCTCTGGGAATACGCCGCCCACCGGCTTTCGGACGGTACGGCCATTCCTGCGGACACCGCATACCACCTGACCGGAAAACTCACCGTTGCCGCTGTCGATATAGATAAGGTTTTCCGCTTTCAGGAATGCCTTGTGGCAAAGCTGACGGGACTTGTCGTTATCTACGGCGCCGATAAGTATGACCTGTTCGCGTACCGTGGGGTAGCGACTGTACTCGCCTGCCCAGCCATCTGCGTGAATGAGTGTGGTGAGTGTATCCCGATCCTCTACGAAGGCGGGCAGGTATTCCGCTTCCATACCGAACGCGGAGGCGTATCGCTCTGCCAGGATCTTTGCCTTGTTTTCACCCAGATCAGCGGGAGAAAAGTTCTGACGCACGAGGTTTTTGAGTTCCACCTTGTCGCCGTCACAGATGATAAAGCGGCTGGGCCGATCCAGTGCATACAGGAGCCGATAGATATGCGGCGCGATATGTCCGCCTGTTCCGCCTGCGCCCAGCATGACGATTTTCACCGGTGTATTTGTAGGCAGTTTCATTTCAGATCCCCCAGCAGAAGATCCAGCGCCTTCCAGCCCCAGATACCTGTTTTCTCCGGTTTATGAGGTGAGACCTTTGAGATCGGCACCTTTTCATGGCTTACTTCAGTACACCATTCAGGCGGAAAGGGTTCCTCAAGCCCCTCTACCACCGTACCGGGGTCGATGTCCACGAAAGACCCACCGCAGCAGATGCGCGCCGCAATCTCCGGATAGAAATGATCCAGATGGCCCAGCACCATGTAGATACCGGTCCCGCGTTCATCCGCGTCATCAATAGAGGAGAAAAACGCCTCCATGCTATTGTGGGAATGAATGTCGGCATAGTGGATATAGCGGCTTTCATCATCGTAGGGATTTTCCTGCAAACTGGCGTGGATACCCGCTTTACTGACGTTCTGCTTGGGGACGTAGGCAAGGTATTCCTCCTTCCGCTTGTCCCAATAGATCAGCACCAGCGCCTCATACTCCTGTCCATGCTCTGCCATGAAGGAGCGGAAGAACGCGATGATCTGGCGCATCAGCGACAGCGGGATCAGGGGCAGGGCCGGGGTAAACCCGGCCGCAACCGCCTGAAAATCAATGATCTTGTGTTTTGGAGCGATAAATTCACCCTGCTCGGTCTTGTGCATCTCGTAGATGTGGCCGTCATTGCCGGGGATCAGGCAGATGACCTTATCCGAATTGCGGGCGGCCTCCACGGTGGGAAATGTTCTCTTGTAAGCGGCGATTCCTTTATTGTTCATAGTCGCTTTGGGACGCACGATACAGTCAGGGTTTTTGTTCTCGGCATTTTTGAGTACGTCCAGAAACTCACGGGAGCGCTCGATGGATTCCTTCATGGCGATGATCATTGTTCCCTTGGGGTCTCTGACACTCTTGCGAATCGTGCCATACTCCACCGACCATGACACATTTTTGCCCTCCTCCAAATCAAGAAAATCCTCTGACTTACGGATGCGAAGCTCCTCGAATGTCATGGTAGGATCTTCAACGACCTCCTTTGCGCTCTTATGGCAAAAGACAGGCTTCTTTTCAAAGAGACTGGCTTTTGCGTTCTCCACGGTCTTTGCCTCGAAAGCTGCTTCCAACGGATTGTTGGGTGCAGGCTCTGCGGCGGGGATCGTTGCGGGAGGAATGGTCACTGCCGCCGGCTGCGGCGCAGGGGTCTGCTCCGCTTGGGGCGCTGCGGGGGACGTAGGCGGCTGCTCCACGCGGGGTATTGCTGCCTCCGGTGCGGGAACGGCCTGCTGGGGCACTTGGAATGGGTTGGCTTCGGGTGCTGCTGTGCCGCTGGATGTGCCGGTGCCGAAGATCTCGTTGATATCAAGACCTTCCTCCGCGCTGATCTCCTGAAACGGCCACATGCTGTTGCTGTCACTCATGGTAACGGCTCCTTTCGTGTTTTGGGACAACAAAAAAGAACGCAACCGCCCCGAAAGGCAATTACGTTCTTCTTGATGTCCAGTTTTTTACATACTTCAAGTCTTAGTCAGGACGAAGAAGGGGTTGACCTCCTTTCTCGCCCGTGCCTGCTCTGCTCCGTCCTCAATGCCTAATGACCTCAAGTACAAGGCCATTGTAGCGGAAAGATGCCGGGGCGTACAGGTGGAAAACGCTTGTTCGCCGCGAGAACCGGCTTATCCATTCATATCATCGTATCCATGAGTGCGGCCAAAGCTGCTTGCTGCACTGATGTCAGGCAATTCCATTTATCCAACATCTCACGCTGCGCGGGAGTCAGAGCCACACAAATGTCGTCCTGTGCAAAGAATTGCGACAATGTAATACCGAAAGCATCGCAGATCTTCTCAAGCGATGCAAACGATGGCGTCATAGATTTTTTATACCACGAGGAGATGGTAGACTGTGGCAGGCCAGAGCGTTCAGCAAGCTGATATTCCGACCATCCCCGCGCCTCACGATTCTGCTTGATGATTTCAAGAATATCTGTCACAACTTCACCACCTTGGATTTTTCGTTTATTATACTTTGGAAAATCGTTGCATTTTAATAATTATTGTCGTATTATTTATTGCGACAATAATCTTGTGAAGGTGTGACTGCTTTGGAAGAATACCGACGTATATACCGTTGTGCAGTCATGGGACAGCACCCCATGCGCTTTCCGTGGGGGTTTGACGAGGAAGATGACCGCTGCCAAAAACTGAAAATGGAGTTGGCGCAGCAGATCATGGCGCTGCGCCAGCGCGGTGTGACACAGTTTCTGACCGCCTGCGACTGCGGCGTAGGTCTGTACGCAGCAGAGATCGTCAATGGTCTGCGGGAAACCGCCGACCAAGACCTGATGCTTTTCTGCTACACACCACATGAGGAACAGGCCACAAAGTGGGCGCCGTATCTGAGGGAACGCTATTTTACTATGCTGGAAAAATGCACCCTTATTTCGGTCGTGTGTCCCGTGGGTACGCCGGATGCACAGCTGCAAGCCTATAGGAAGATCATCGACCTTGCCGATGTGGTACTATATGTCCATGATGCGGATATGTCAGCATCAGACAACGCAGAAAACAAAGCCTTCGCTTATGCCGCGGAGAACCATACGCCCACGCTGGTCTTGCATCCGAAAGAGCTGACCGCGAAGTGGGTCGGCGAGTAGTTCTATCCCAGACAGTCTTGATAACAGGATGATTAGCCCCTGTCACGACGCAGCAAGCCGAATCGCGCTTTGCCTGCAAAATCAAAAAGCCGCAGGCATCTGTGCTACGGCTGCATGAGCAATAGTTTGTTTTTTCGTAAAGTGAATAGTTTTTTGCGAAAATGGTGCTGTGTCGACTCCCTGTCTGTCGTGAGCGATCCAGATGTGCGCAAAATCCCCCTCCCCACCGAAAAGAGCCGGTCATTTTGCGGGGCAGAGCGAGAGATGGATTGGATTGTAGCTCTCCGGGGAAGCGCGGATATTATAAGAGGTCAGGTTCCCGCCGCATTGAAATGTCAATACCGGTAACTCTCAGCATGAGTTCCCGTGCGGACAGCTTGCTGTCGAAGGGCATGGGTGCTTTTGTCCGCGTCAACCGCCGCGCCAGCTTCAGCCGTATCTCCTTTTGCGGATTGCTCAGAAACCCGTAGTGGCGAATCTTCAGCATACAGGGTGCTGAGATGCGCCTGAAATGCCGCTTGCATTTGGAGATGTTCGCAGTCCCCATTTATGCTACATGCAGGAGACTGGGTGTGCCAAACATAGCACACTTGATGTCCTGTGGCGCAGCAAAAAAAGCAACGGATACCCGTTGCCATCTCCCCTATATGTTCCGTTGCAACGCAATAGCCCTTGACCGCATCCGTGTCTCGCAGTCAAGGGCTATTGATCCATCTTGGGCTCAGTCATCATTGGGGTCCTCACGTTTCTACAGATTATGGCATCTGCCGCCGTCTCTAGTTTCACTCCCGCTCTATCTGAAAACACCGCTGTGCGGTGGAACACCGTAAAGGCCGATGGGCTTTTGAGAGTGCTGAACATTCAGGTGATGCCATCTTCCCGTTACCTTGGCAGTAAAGGGGAACTCATCAGGTCATTGGATTCACCTCTTCCTATACTTTATCGGTATCTTTATTATAGCAAATTATTTTCAGAAAACAACTCGCAAAACAGCAAAAATAGTACGGTTAAATTTGGATAGTGTTCCGAAATGTTATATAATCCACTTTTTGGATTGACATAAAGTCACCATTTGATATAAAATTAAAGTGTTGTGAGGTTTCCTGTGCAGGAGGTATGCCATGGCGGAAAACGCCCTCCGTTGAAATCTCGCCATCATTGCTCAATAACAGCGGAAGGGTCTCCTAAAGAGACCCTTCCGCTGTTATTGAGCAGAACCTTTTTTCGGAGCAGACCGCAAATGAGCCGCTCTTTCTTTTTGTGAAGCCGCAATTGCCATCATGTGGTCGTACATCTCATCCCCAACACACTTTCTCGCGTACTGACACCATTGCACACAGCTCAACGTGTCATTATACGCAATGAACCCGCAGGTCTCGCATGCCATCTGCGTGTCTATAGAGAACAGCTCAATGATGCTCCCGCAATTCGGGCAGATCTTTTCGATGATCGTGGGGGTACGCGGCTTACCCTGGCAGCCACTCAGCATAGAGAGGAACCCTTCGACCGCAGGGCAAAGGCTTGCGGCCGCCTTTCTTGTGTTATTATATATTACGATTGCCTAGGGTGCACCCAATATCATAGGGGTGCACCTCTGTGGAAAACGACGCAAGCGTCTCGCCAGTCTAATCCCGGTATTCCGGCAGTCTATCTACCACGTCATAATCATAATCTGCGGTACGCCGAAGCTGCTCGTTTGTATGGGTGATCTTATCAGACATGCTCTCCAAGAATTTCCGCAGCAGCTTCACGCCAACGGCGGGATGCCGCTCCAGCAGGTCATTTAGCCGGGTTTTGCCAATGCACAGCAGCTCCGTAAACTCCGTGGCAACGCCGCTGAGCCGAAATACATTGCGTGTCAGGCAGTTCTCTCCAATAAAGCTGCCGACGCCCAGCGTGGCCATCTCCAGCGGAGCGGCTCCGCTGTTGTTCTCCCGATTGGCCACCAACCGGATATTTCCCTTCAGCACAAGGCAGACCTCATCATTATGATCCCCGCTGGCGAATACCGTTTCATTTTCATAATAGGTTTTTACATGGCAATAGTCTCGTAGAATAGCGCGATCCTTCTCAGTAAGGTCTGACAGCACCGGCAGCTTTGTCAGGATCAGCAGCACATCCGCCTCGCTGAGCCTCCTGCGGTGCTCCTTGTCCAAATGGATCTCCGGTGCGGAAATATTGTGCCGCTCCAGAATGGCCCGAACGGCGTACCGCTCTTTTCTGACAAGGGCAATCAGCCTTTCCCATTCCGTCTGCACGTCCAGATAGGCACGGAATGCATTAAAGACAGGCTGGGCGTCATGTTTGGCAAGGTATATGTTCTGCATGGCTTCCATTGCCGCCGCCGGGTCGTTTTCCGCCAGATACTGGGTGGCCAGCATCATGCTGCTCCGGTAGATTTTCTCCTCCAGATCCTCTTTCAGAAACGCGCCAGGATAGGGATCCAAGTCCTCGGGGTCGACCCTGACCAGATTGCTTGTCTTATACTGTGAGGTCATCTTGGTCCGCTGGTAGACGAAGCGGTAAATATCCTCCCGCATACGCATCCACTGGGGATGGGTTTTAGGCTGCGGCAGGTGCCTGATGGATAGGGTGTTGTCCAGAAAGAAGCTGAAGCCGAACATTCTGCTGTTGATCAGATAGTCGATATCTTCGCCTCTTTTGACCAACGGGTCAAAGGGGACACATTCAAACATCTCTCTGTGCAAGATCATGGCGCCGCCAAAGGCAAAGGGGGTCCGTTTCAAGCGTGGACCGCTCCCAATGATCTGGTCAAACGCCTGCGCCTTGCTTCCAAAACGATCCCAATAAGTCATCCACGGCTCCGGCGTCACATCATCATAGTACCGGCCCTTTCCGTTAAGATAGTAGCCCGCCACGCCGTGTACCACATCACCATACACTCTGCGCCCAAGGAATTCCAGAGAACGGGGCACAAAATCCGGAAGCTCAAAAACCTCGTCGTCATCGATCAGCAGCGCGGCGTCAGCCGTCAGAATGGTGGCCGCCAGCAGACACATATTCCGCACATTGGAATATCCGAACATGGACAGCAGTGCCGCCCCCCTGTCACCAAGACCCGCACCCTTCAGGATGCGGGAAATGGCGGCAAGATCGCCTGCCGTAAAGAGATACGTCTCCGCCCGTAGCTTCACGCGCTTGACGATACGGTAAACCTGCTCATAGGCGGCATCCTCCACATCAGGTGTTGTAGGGCAAATTAGGATCACCAGCTTGAAGTCTTTTTCCTGAAACTGCTGCATACTGACAAGGGTTCGCTCCAGAGTACCCTCCTGATCAACCGGAGTGGGGTGATCGTAGACGGCATCCCCCTCCTGCCAACACTTGCCGGAGCTCCTGCACCAGTAGGTGGGTATGATCATCGTTTTTCTCATGGCCGCTTTCCCCCTACCACGCATTGCGGTAAAACTGCAAGGAACCATAAAGCCGAAGCAGATTTTGCAGGTATGTTGCCTGGGTGTAGCCGTTTCGCGCATAATCCGCAATGGTTTTTCTACGCTCTGGCTCCTGTTCATTACGCATAAGCTCATCTAAAATAGCGGCGTAAAGCTCCTCCTCGTCGTCGATCGCCACGAGCGTGCCCACCCGGTTGTTAACAAATTCCGGCAAGCCGCCCGCGTTCGTCGCTACCACCGGTGTACCGCAAGCCATGGCTTCCAGGGCGACAAGGCCAAAAGGCTCCTTGCGGGAAGGAATGACAAACACATCTGCGGCACAGTAGAGTCTGCGCAGCTCCTCCTGTGTTTTGTGGCCCAGGAAGTAGGTCGACTTCAAACCCAGCATCTGCGAGAGATCCATCAGCTCCTCTCGCTCCTGCCCATCGCCTGCAATCAAGGTAAGAATCCTTGGAGATTCCTGCTCCTCGTAATAGCGCGCTGCGGACAGAAGATTTTCTACGCCCTTGAAGGTGGTGAGTTTCCCTGCAAAGAGTACGATCTTCTCTCCGTTATAGGGGATGTTCATCTGGGTGAGAAGCGATGTGCGATCCACATCCTCAGGATAGAATACATCCTCATTATACCCGTTTGGCAACAGTGAAATCTTCGCGCAGGCTTCCGGGAAGTTCTCCAGCACCGCATCTCTGTTGCTGCTGGAGATAGCAATGATTTTTGTGCAGTGCTTAACGGTTTCCTCCGCAAAGCCTCGGAATCCCGGCCATTTGACACAGCCCATAAGGTCTGTCCCATGGGTGGTTACCACAGTGGGGATATGGTGCTTTACCGCCAGCCAGGAGAGGCACCAAATATGCTGTGCATGAATAATATCCGGCTGAAATTCCATAACAGCCTTTTGGATCGCCGCGTCAAACGCCGCCAGATATTGCGCGAACTCTTCGCTGCTCAGGTCAGCAAAGGTGGTCGTGCTTCGGGGATGGGTGGTGAAGCACGGAAAATTAAAGGGTAAATGCTCCTTTTTCGTTCGCCTTTTTGCACCCTTCGCGGAAAACATAACCGGAATAAGCCTCACTCCGGGAATATCTGCCGACGGAGAATTTTCTGGGAATACCGCGCATACTTCATGCCCCTGTTTTGTCAGATGCGCCGCGATATTTTTTGTATATGTGCCGCTGCCAGAGCCCTCCAGCGGGAAATGGTTCACCATCAAAACTTTCATCGTTCAAACCACCTTTCCATAAAATCGTCCCAGGCCCGCTTTGCTCTTGTATATTGCACGACCATATCCGGCAGGCATGCCTCCGCCGCCTGCTGAATGTTTGGAAGGTTGAGGAACCGAGAATCCTGTGTATATCGGAACAAGGCTCTTGCCCCCACCTCTAATTGCTCCGCGCGCCAGTCAAAGTGGGACGCATCATATCCGGTTTGCCATCGGAGAAATACGTTCCGTCCGATCCATCCGGTACAAGCATAGTAGAGCCGATCACGGATACGGCTATCTGTCCGCAGCTCCGGAACCGCGGAATAGTCGCCATAGGTATCATGGAAGATATGAGCCCCGATATCGAGGCAGTTGATTCTATTCTTCGCGGCGGCAAGGCCGAGGAAGGTATCTTCTCCCCTCGCAAGGAAGGGAACCCCATTATAGAAATAATATGGTGAGAAAAAAGGCGGCAGGGTGGGAAATGCCCCCATCCTGATCCCAAGATTCCCACCCAGCACTTTAGTGGTGGACACCGGCTCCGGCATATCCGCACCTTGAAGGACAAGTCCGCGATGCAGCTTGCTGTCGTGCCAGAAAAGACACATTTCCTCTTTATGAAGTCCGTACAGCAACGCAGACATTCCGTCAAAGTCCGCCGGTGGCAGGATACTGTAACCGGAATAGTCGCTGCTGGTAATATCCGCGCCCATTTCCATTCCCCGCAGATGCGCTCCCACAAAGTCGATCTCCTCCAAACAAACCGTTCCGTTCTCCCTCCGGCGCAGCACCGCCGGCTGTACGTCAGAATCCACAAAGATAAGTACATCTATTTTCTCAAAGAGTGCTTCCAGCAGAACGTGATTGCGGTTAAATCCGTAGGGAATCAGCCCTCGTCCATCCAACAACGGGCAGTAAAGCAGATCGGATATCGAGTTTTGCCGCAGATTGAGATATCCCAATTCCCATTTGGCTTTTTCATAGTCGTGCAGTTTTACCAACGAGAGCCTAGCGCGTCCCTCCAGTATCTGCACCGCCGTCCAATCGAATCGATGTGAATAAGCAACGATTACGTGGCTGATCCCGTGGCCAAACTTTTCCGCATTATCCAGAAATGCCAGAATCGGTTCCGCTGAGACGAAGTCTCTGACGATCATTCCCAGCGCAACGCTTCCCAGAGTCGTCCTCATGATAGTCTACCTCCTTTCAATGAACGGGTTTACATCGAGAATAAAAAAGGCCGCGCAAATTTTCCGGGTACTGCTCTCACGCAGAAACACCGAGAAATCTGAACGGCACAACATATACAATATGTATTCAATTTGCTGTCTCTATTTAGGACATGGCCGGTCAGTATCAAAAACAATCGGTCTTCTCTGCCTGTATCAACCATTGCTGCACACTGTCCCGCGAATGTGGTCTCCTCCCGCCTGTTGATATCATTATACCAGCATAGATTAGGAGTTGCAATTACAAAACATCAACAAAACGGTTGCAGTTGCAGGATATGCACCGCAGAAGCAAGGTGGCAAAACACACAGGGCGCAAGTAGCCCTTCAAAATTTCCCCAAAATGTTGCTTTACCAACAGAAGATAGGTTATCCATAAAGTATAATGACATTATCCCCCTCAGTATCTTTCTCCATACGAGAAAGCTATCCCTTCCCTCTGATGCCAGCAGGTGCGGCGATTGGTCGTATCTGCTGGCATTAGTATGGGGTTTGTTAACGTTTTATTTCAAGTGAATCGCCGTGCCGATCGCAGCAATCATTTTTCTTCGTTATTGCGGCTCGCTTTCAGAAGTATCTTTACGCCTCATGATCCATCCACTGACGCTTCTGGGAACAGGCGGATAAGGAAGAAGCTTTACATTGATAAACCATGCAATAAGAACGGCAAGAATCGTCTGAATCGCTCTCATGAAGGAGTACAGGTACATACTGCTTTCAAAATGGCTGACGATCAAAACGATATAGATTGCAGTTGCCAGCCCGCAAAACGCATGGCATCCCAGTAATTCTGCCGCGCATAGGACAAGCAGGCTTCCCGCCAGCAGAATAGACGCCTCCACCCAATGCCGGTAGGCTTGCGCCGGCAACTGCCCCCAGAGCCAGTCGGTCAAAAACATGATAGGGAGTCCCACACCAACGGCGGTCAACGTAGCCAAAATACGCATCTTTCCGTTTTCCTTTGTTTTTTCAGAGGTTTCACGAATTTCCATCATACCATAGATGTAGATGAAAATCGGATGCACCTCCAGCCCCGGCACAAAAAGGCGAATCAGCTGCCAAAGGCAGAAGCCGCAAAAAATAGCCAGAATACTCTTGACTTTCCGCATTCCCACATGCGGGTGCATGTGATGGTGGGTATCTTTCCCATCAGGATGTGTGCTACCGCAATCCCCCGGCATGTTGGACATAAGAGGCCTCCCTTCCGATTCTGTGCCGTAGCAGAACACCATCAGCCCGTTTTTTTCTCAAATTTCCCGCCCGGGCAGCGGCAAAGCGGGCAGAGATATCCTTCCGGAATGGTCTCGCCGGAATAGTGATAGCCGCAGACAGGACAGATCCATCCCGCATCTTCCCGCATCGTACGGTAAACCGTGGCGGTAGGCGGTGGGGCAAAGGCCCCCTTTCGCAAAAACTCATCCATTGTCATCAGCCGCGCGTTGCTGAGTGTTTGTCCGTCTACAGCGTCGCAGATAAACAGATAGTAATTCTTGACAGGGATTGTTTCCGTCACCTTCAAGCTGGCCCATGCGGCAATTCTGTCTGTAAGATAGGGATTGCCAAAGGCGTCCCGCTGCACAGGCAGTCCCGCAAACTTGTCCACCACACGGCTGGAGCGATAGCCGAAAACGCTCAGTAGCTCATGGCTGGCATCCTGCGCAGCCATGGACACCGTCAGTGTGCCGGCTTTCAGCAGCGCTTCGCAGGTACGGTTATCCCTGTTGAGTACGATAGCGCACTTTTGAGGGCTGCCGCTGGTGATCTGAAAGAAAGAACTGATCAGACACCCATAGTTACGTCCGCCCTCAAAAACTCCTACAACATAGAGACCGTAATTGAGTTTATCAAATACCATACGATCCATTTTGAGTCCTCCCTCCTGTAAACATTTTACATTTTAAGAGTAGTTTATCTTAGTAAGATAGCATAGTGCACGGAGAAAAGCCGTTGTCAGAGCAACGGAGCGGTGTAGAAAAAACTTCTACACTATCCTCAAGCGGAAAGTATTCTCAAGATATTGACAAGAAATTAACAATCCGTATAATGAAATTATCTCTCGCAGCGTTCCATGGGGCAGGGATAAGGTCGGCGGGGATGCGCAAGCTATGGTGACAGGTGACGATGGGTCTTTTGTCAATGAGCAGGCAGCAGCTTTCATTGCCTGACAGCCAGGCTTAGATAATCAAAAAAGATAGGAGGACATGATTATGAAGGGTTTTGCCATGCTGAAGATCGGCGAGGTCGGTTGGATCGAAAAGGATCGTCCACAATGCGGGCCGCTGGATGCCATCTGCAAGCCGTTAGCCGTTGCCCTTTGCACCTCAGACGTACACACCGTCTGGGAGGGTGCTGTTGGTGAGCGGCACAACATGATCCTGGGCCACGAATGCTGTGCTCAGGTGGTGGAGGTAGGCTCCGAGGTGCGGGATTTCAAGCCCGGTGATCGGGTCCTGATCCCGGCCATTACCCCCAACTGGAGTTCCCTGGAGGCGCAGGCCGGCTATGCCATGCACTCTGACGGAATGCTGGCAGGATGGAAATTCTCCAACATCAAGGACGGCGTCTTTTCGGAGTATTTCCACGTCAATGACGCTGACGGCAATCTGGCACTGCTGCCGGAGGGCATGGACATTGTGGATGCCTGTATGCTTTCGGACATGGTTCCTACCGGTTTTCATGGCGTGGAACTGGCGGACGTGCAATTTGGCGACACCGTGCTGGTGGTGGGCATCGGCCCTGTTGGCCTGATGTCGGTGGCAGGCGCGGTCCTGCGGGGAGCGTCCCGCATTATTGCGGTGGGCACCCGGCCCAATTGCATTGAGGTGGCCAGAAAATATGGAGCGGATGATTTTATCAGCTATAAAAACGGCCCCATTGACCAGCAGGTGCTGACCATGACCGGTGGCAAAGGAGTAGACAAGGCCATTATCGCCGGTGGTGGCGTTGAAACCTTTGAGCCGGTAGTGAACTGCCTGAAGCCCGGAGGGAAGATCGGCTCTGTGAACTATCTGGGGGACGGCGACTATGTCACGATCCCCCGTGTGGCATGGGGCGTTGGCATGGGTCACAAGCAGATTCAGGGCGGTCTGATGCCCGGCGGCCGCCTTCGCATGGAGAAGCTAGGTGCCTTGGCCATGTCGGGCAGACTGGATGTCAGTCTGCTGGTCTCCCATGTATTTGACGGCTGGGAGCATATTCCCGAAGCGCTGCAGCTGATGAAGGACAAGCCTGCCGACCTGATCAAACCGGTGGTGAGACTGGTATAATTTACGGAGCTGACAGGTTGATCCAGTATATCAGGTATAAATCAAAAGCCCTGGGAAGTCCCAGGGCTTTTGACAACAGGGGAGTTAAACCTGTTGCAGAACAGTCTTCAGCGCATCGATCCGGTCAGTCTTCTCCCAAGCTACATTCAGCTCCTCCCGGCCCATGTGTCCATAGGCGGCCAACTGACGATAAATTGGCTTACGCAGGTCGAGATCACGGATAATGGCGGTCGGTCGCAGGTCAAATACCTGTTTCACAGCAGCCGCCAGTCGGTCATCCGCCACTGTGCCGGTACCGAATGTATCCACCATTACAGACAGGGGCTGAGCCACACCGATGGCATAGGCCAACTGGATTTGGCATCTGCTGGCAAGACCGGCAGCTACCACATTCTTAGCCACCCAGCGAGCGGCATAGGCAGCGGAGCGATCCACTTTTGTGGGGTCTTTACCAGAAAAGGCCCCGCCGCCATGGGGTGCTCTGCCGCCATAGCTGTCCACCACGATCTTCCGCCCAGTCAGCCCGCTATCCCCTTGAGGACCGCCAATAACGAACCGGCCGGTCGGGTTTACATAGATCTTGGTATTCTCATCCATCAGTGCCGCAGGAACGGTAGGCTTGATAACCAACTCGATAATATCCTTGCGAATCTGTGTCAGCGGGATTTCAGCGGCATGTTGGGCAGAAACTACTAGCGTGTCCACACGAAAGGGCTTACCATTATCGCCGTACTCCACAGTGACCTGCGTCTTGCCATCCGGCTTTAAATAATCCACAAGGCCCTGTTTTCGTATATCGGTAAGACGCTTAGCCAGCTTATGCGCCAAAGAGATAGAAAGCGGCATCAGTTCGGGAGTCTCATCACAGGCGTAGCCAAACATCATTCCCTGATCGCCGGCACCATTATCCAATTCATTTTGACCGGATTCCTTTGCTTCCAAAGATTGATCGACACCCAAGGCAATATCACCGGATTGCTCATCAATATTGGCAAGGATAGCGCAGGTATTGCCGTCGAATCCACAGGCGGCGTCATCATAGCCTGCATCAAGAACCACTTGCCGGGCAATCTTGGGAATATCCACACAGCCAGAGGTGGTGATCTGCCCCATAACGAGAATCAGTCCTGTGGAGATAGCCGTCTCACAGGCCACGCGGCCACTGGTATCCACCGCAAAAACAGCATCCAGAACAGCGTCGCTGATCTGATCGCAGATCTTATCGGGATGCCCCTCGGTAACCGATTCGGAAGTAAACAGATATGACGCCATTAAGAAACACTCCTTTCTTGATGCACACAAGAATATATTCATCTGATACTGGCAAGAGCGCCCGGAGAAGCAGTTTTTGCCGCCGGACACTCTTGCCATGCTGAGGATGAGGTAGAAAAGAGTTTTATTGAAAGATTCTCCCATGTAGGGAGAGAGAAGAGGCGGCGCGAAAAGAACATCATTTCCGCGCCGCGCACTCTCTCCGCATCGTTAGATGCAAACCGGGAGAAAGTAGTATGGGCTAGCTCTTAAATTCGCGCTTTGCGGCCAGAACCGCCGCACCGACAAGGGTCAATCGGTCAACGTCACTACACCGCGGATGCATCGCCAGCATTTGGAAAGGGGACGGGGAACATTGTCACTCGCCTTTTCTAACCCGGCAGAAGTAAATGTGGAACTCCTCGTTACCCTTCTGCTCAGTATGATATTCAAAGCCCAGTTTACTCATAGGGCCGTAATACATGATTGGCCGAAATGACTGAATCACGTGAATTCCCTGACCTTTTCTTGTTTCGGCTGCCATTTCCGTGAGTTCCGTCAGCACGTTATCAATTCGACCTCGCAGATCAAGTAGTTCAAATGTGTCCCGCTGGTCTTTCCAAAGCTTATAACTCATGCGTTGCGAATCCTTTCGCTGATATAGATATTAAGAAAAACTGTATCCCTGAATGTTCGGAAATATCTTGACAGATACAATTTAACTATAATATGATTGAAAGAAAACTTCGGTTGCCATGACAACAATTGGAGGGAAATTATGGAACAGTTTCTGCACAATCTCCCCATTTTTCACGGCGTCGAAATAAGCGAGATCAAAAGTCTTCTTGTTTTTCTGACGGCACAAAGAAAAAGCTACAAAAAGGGTGAGATCATCCTGTCCGAAGGTGAGACAACAGACTGTATAGGCGTGGTGCTCTCCGGCCTAGCAATGCTCCAGCTTGGCGATATATGGGGCAATAACAGTGTGGTGGGCAGTGTGCGCCCCGGCGGCACCTTCGCAGAGGCGTATGTCTGCCTTCCTGATGAGCCGCTGATGATCCATGTGGTCGCTGCGGAGGACAGCGAGATACTCTTTTTGAATATGCGTCCGGTATTGGAAGCGTCGCTGTCCCCGGACAGTCTAAACATCCGACTGATGCGCAACTTACTGACGATCTCTGCGCGAAAAATAATGCAATTCTCACGGAGAATACTGTATACAAATCCCAAGACCATCCGTAAGCGGGTCATGTTGTTCCTCACAGAATGTGTAAGGAGAGGCGGCAATCACACCTTTACCGTTTCCTTTAATCGCCAGCAACTGGCAGACTATTTGGGGGTGGACAGAACCTCTTTGTGCGGGGAGCTGTCTCGTATGCGGCATGACGGGCTGCTGGACTATCACAAAAGCACTTTTACCGTGCATGAGCACACCCGCACTGATTAACAGGAAAAGCTGATGGATTTTCAAAGAAGGAAAACCATCAGCTTTTCTTATTTTGGCTTAATGATGATTAAGCATACAGAACTTTTTTCAAGCATCAGATATGACAAACCGCCACAATACGACACCCTTCTGGCAGAGGGATATCGTCGGGCATCCGGTCAAATGTCCATTTTGGTACACCCATCCACTGGGCGGCCACGGCAGAAAAGTGCAGCAATACGATTCCAAGATCCAGTTCACCATCGTGTGGGTCTGTAGGGGCATCCTCCGTCTGGATCAAAAACAGTTCATGCTCCCGCAGCAGGAAGCCGTAGGGCTGCCGGTTCAGATAACTGGGGGAGAGAGAGGCTGCATAGAAGGAGCGCCATAACATGTCGCCATACGACAGCATCAATTCATCCAAACCATCCTTGCAACCCCATTTCCCCGCAGAAACCAGCTCGTTGATACTCTTCTTGGGTGCGTAATACTGTCTCAGGATAGAGATGTCCACCTTCGATACATTCTGAATATTAAGCCGCAGCGCCTTCCGTGTCCGCTCTCCGTAACCGAAAGCCACAATGGCCGCCACCTCCAATGGTGAAGACAGTGACAGCGCAAACTTTACCCGCTCACTGTTCGTAAAGGTCAGCCAGCAGCTGTCAATCTCCATCTCGGTCAACTTCAGGATCATATCTTCCATCAGATAACCAGCGTTTTTCCCCGCGTTTTCATGAGGGGCCGACAGCAGCACCAAATAATGCGGTGCGCCGATAAGATACTTCTCGTAACCGGCAGACCCCTCCAGCGCTTTTTGCGCCTCACCGCTCACGATCACCAACTGCGTCTCGATTTCAGGGAATAGCCGCATACACTCTTTGTCAAAGTAGGTTCTGATCTCACTAATAGATTCGCTTGAAACCCCTTTGCTCCGGAAGGATCTGACAGACTTGCGATTTTGTATCATGGCACTGTAATTCATAATGGACCTCCTATTCTCTTCGTTGTCGCCTTCTTTCACACAACTACGGATGCTTGCAGCCTCCGCGCGATTTTAACTTCCTGTGGCTTACAAGAGCCACAGGACATCTAACAGCATCGTATCAACACTTAAAGGAAATGTCAAGAGAAAGTCCTACGTATGACCACGCCGCCCGACGATGGCAGTATGCAGAAGTTTCCCGCCTTTGAGGGCAAGGATCTGGATGGCAACACGGTGAAGAGCAGTGAGCTGTTCTCTAAAAATGCCGTCACCGTGGTGAATTTCTGGTTCACCACCTGCAACCCCTGCGTGGGTGAGCTTTCTGAGCTGGACGCGCTGAACAAGAAGCTTGCGGAGAAGGGCGGCGCCCTCATCGGCGTCAACACCTTCACGCTGGACGGCGACGAAGCGGCAATCTCTGAGGCAAAGAATGTACTGGCCAAGAAGAGCGCCACCTATCAGAATGTGTATTTCGCTTCCGACGGTGAGGCAGGCAAGTTCACCACCAATATCTCACCACCTATGTGGTTGACAGGAACGGCAACATCGTGGGTGACCCCATCGTGGGTGCTATTACGGAAAAGAAGCAGGCGGAGGCACTGCAAGCCCAAATCGACAAGGCGCTCGCCGCCGATATGGGCTGACAAACGGAGGTTTCCCCGCAAGGAGGGATACGCGCCATAAGGCGGCGGACAGGTAATGTCCGCCGCCTTATGGCTATTTTAGATGAGGTGTTTGCAGCTTGATCTCAAAGGAACTGCATATCGGTCAATCAGCCGTTCTTACGCTTGATGATCAGCGCGGTTCCGGTCAGCGACAGCAGGGCGCTTACGCCGTACAGCGCCACACCGGCGTCAAAGGTCTTGGGAGAAGAGATCGTCGTCTCCGGTGTATTCGGCTTCTCCCGCCGGATCGGGGTGGTGCTATATGTGTAGATGTTCTCGAAGGTCATCTTGTCTACCGGATCGCCCTGAACATCATCGTACGGATGAATCTCAAAAGGCAGCGGCGTTCCGTTCTGATCCTCTCTGGGGTCAAAGTTAACATACCACTTGGCAGTGGAGTACGTCCAGCCGCTATCGCCGCCGTCCACCTCACGGACAGAAAGACCCTCACTGATATATTTCTGAACCTGGTATTCCGGGCCGCCGGCAGGCATAGGCTATAGCGATTACCGTAAACACGAAGACCGTCGGCAGCAGATGCTTGGTGGTTCCTTTCAAGAGACAAGGCCCTCGCTTTCTTCAGGCTATGCCCGCAGACATGCCTTAATATATAGCACAAAACGCCGCCCGCCGCAACTCTTTCCTGCCGGACGGGAAAGAAAGAGGGAGGACGCTCCTGAGAGCGCTCTCCCGCAGCAGGCCCGTCAATATGCTCTTTATGGCGGCAGGAGGCTCGCTCCTCAGGCGAGAGGCGGGGCATCATGGCGCAGAGGTGAACTCATAGTTCACCCTTTTCCTTCCGCGCCATAAGCCAGACTGCCATATCCCACAAAGTCTCCTCCATTGGGCGCGGCTGATATGCAAAACATTTCGATGCTGCGGCATGACTGAATTGCCCGTTTGAGGCAAGAACGGCAACGGAATAGGGAGTGAAAAACAGTGGCTTTCGATCCTTCAGACTCCGGCGTTCGTAGTATGGGGCTGCCAACTTTGCAAGACTCAATGGCAGACAGATGGGGTGATACTTCAGCTTTGCGGCCTTTCCGACAAGCTGAAGCATCTTGCGAATCGTAATATAGTGGCCGGACAGAATGTATCCCTTGCCGGGCTCTCCGCTTTCGGAGCAGGCCAGAATACCTTTTGCAACATCCCGTACATCCACAAAATTATACCCGCCGCGAACAGCAAAGGGCAACTTCCCGGCCAGAAAAGACTTTGCCATTGAGGTGAAACTCCCTCCCTGTATGTCGCCTGGGCCGATGATGCCGGAGGGAAAGACAATGCTGGCATTCAGCCCGCGCTCTGCCGCGTCGAAGACCAGTTCGGTTGCGGCCGCCTTGCTCTTTGCGTAATCGCCGTCTACAAGACCCGGAGAGAAGTCACAGCTTTCCGTGATAACGCAGCCCTCTGGTTTTTCCGGTATGGCATGGACGGAGCTGACATGGATTAACTTTCCCACATCGTGCTCTAAACATTGTCGAAGGATTCTCCATGTTCCGCCCACATTGACCTGATAGAGTTTTGGGCCGGGTCTGGACGCGACAGAGACGATACCCGCGCAGTGAATCACACAGGTACGGCTATCGGCATCCGCAAAGAAGTCTGCAAGTGAGTTTTTATCACACACATCGCCGACGATGGTATGGACTTCCTTCGGGAGCAGGTTGATATAGGGGTCGTTATGCAGCACAAGTGCACGTACCTGAGCGTCGTGGTGTACCAGCTCCTCCACAACAGTTCTGCCGAGAAAGCCGGTGGCACCTGTAACGAGATATTTATCGTACATCTAAAAAGTCTCCTCTCAAAATAGGCATACAGGTGTTGATTATCTTTCACGAGTATAGTATACTTGAAGTGAAAAATAGAAACAATCAGCACTTGCCGTACAACTGAAATAAAATCAACACAGCATACCAAAGTGTTGATGAACGTTATAATCTTTTTGAAGGAGATTTCTGGATGGAGAAACTGGATGCAAGGAAACGCTATACACAAATGATACTCAAGCAGTCTTTTTTGAAGCTGCTGAAGGAGAAACCGGTCAATAAAATCACAGTAAAGGAGCTCTGCGAACTATCCCAGATCAACCGGGCTACTTTCTATACCCATTACAGCGACTGCTTTGCACTGCTGGAGAGCATCGAGAATGAGCTCATTGATGAGTTTGAGAAATCCCTTCGCTATGTCAATTCCTTTGATGTGACGGCTCTAATTGAAGCCCTCTATGACATGGTCGATCAAAATCAGGAAGCCTGCCGGACACTCGTTCTGGGGAATACCAGTTCGACTGTCATTGCGAAAATGATCGCTTTGGCGAAAACCGACAGCCTTGCTTATTGGCACAGGGAATTGCCAAAGGCCAGTGAAACCGAGTTGGAGATGATGTATACGCATCTTTCCAACGGCTTGATGCATGTTATTGTAGAGGGTTATGACAAGTACAGCAAGGAGGAAATGATCCGCTTCGTCAGTCAGGTAGTGAAGGTTAGCCTTTTGCTGTTCCGATAAAAGAATGCTCGCAAGAAAGAAAGCCTCAAGACTGCTACACCGTGGATGCTGAAAAAAGACGCAGTATCAACTCCGCCGCCATCTGCTCGCTATGGAGTGCCTTTGTCTGGTGCCTCGGAGGGTGGAAATTAAAAAGGGAGGGTAACACGCAATGTTAAGAACAGAATTTCGAGCAGCCCTTTGTAACGATCCGTATGAGATACGGCTAATGCGAAACCTCTATGATTCAGCTGTAAAGCAGTTGTCACTGAAATTTGAAATACTGAACAATGAGTTCAAAGTGCTCTACGCGAGAAACCCGATCCATCATATTGAAGGGCGCGTAAAATCTGTGGAAAGCCTTGCAACCAAGCTACTGAATAAAGGGTTGCCACTGACCATCGAGACGGCGCGGGAGAGCATCAATGATATTGCCGGTGTCAGGGTAGTGTGCAGTTATATCGACGATGTGTACCGGGTGGCGGAGATGCTGGAGCTGCAAAAGGATGTCAAGATCATCAAAAGGCAAGACTATATCCGCACACCAAACTATAACGGATACCGCTCATTACATCTGGATATCCGGGTGCCGGTGTATCTGTCAGATAGGACGGAGCAGGTAACTGCGGAAATTCAGATCCGCACGATTGCTATGGACTTTTGGGCCAGTCTAGAGCACGATATTCGGTACAAGGTAGATAAGACAAAGTTGCCGGAGGGCATCAACGAGGAAATGCTTGAATGCGCGGGCAAGATCGCCGAAATTGACCGACAGATGCAGGAGATGTATCGGAGGATCAAATCCGCTCAAGGAAATATGGATTGTTAGGGGATATCAAATCTTTAAAAAGCGACATACGCAAAAAGGCACTGTACCTTTTCAGTGATGCTTGTACAGTGCCTTGGTTACTTATAGAATTCTATCATGATTCTCTACTGGGGCGGCTTGAGTGTCACGGCGCAGAGCCGCCTCGCGCAAAATGATCTCTCGCTCGGAAAACGGAATCTTCTCGCCGTTGATTAGCTGATAGGTTTCGTGACCCTTTCCGGCGCAGAGAATGATGTCACCCGTCTCTGCCATGTGTACTGCTGCACGAACGGCGTCTTTTCTATCCTCAAAAAGCAGATAGGGCTTCGTTTGATCGTAGTAGGACAGAATCTCCCAGTTGATCTCATTGGGATCTTCAGTGTCCGGATTGTCTGCCGTAATGATTGCGAAATCGGCGTATTTTCCAGCCGCCTCCCCCAGCTCTTTGCGGCGCTTTTTTGTCCGGCATCCGACAGAGCCGAGCAGACATATCAGCCGATGGGGATGGTATGTCCGAAGAGCCTGAAGCGCATTTTCAAGGCTGAACCCATTGTGCGCATAGTCAAGGACAAAGGTCACTCCCGGCAGTGCGTCCACCACCTCAAAGCGTCCGGGGACGGAAAGCGTCTGCAGAATCTGGGCGGCGTCTGCCGCCGGCACACCGTAAATTGAGGCCGCTGCAATGGCGCCCAGCCCATTATACACGGAAAGCTCTCCGGGAGCGCAAAGCCTGACGGCGGTATTCCCACCCTGTGAAACACAGGTAAAGTCGATGCCCAGCGCTGCTTTTCCGCGAAAGGGATGGGTTTCCGCGGCAGTGAACCGGCAACGGTCGGACAGGGGCTGGTGCAGAGAAAAACCAATGAAATCCCTGTTCTCACCCGGATTCCCAACGACAGCCCTCCAATGGGAATCATCGAGATTGCAGACAATGTGTTCCGGCGCAAAATCGCGGAACAGTCGTGCCTTCGCCGCTCGATAGGCGGCAAACGAGGGATGCTCCACCTCTCCTATATGGTCATCTGCCAGATTCGTAAACAAGCAGGTATCAAAGCGGACGCCCTCCACTCTGTGTGTGGCCAGCGCTTGCGAGGAAACCTCCATTACCACATGTGTGATGCCACGATCCACCATCATGCGAAAATAGCGGTGAAGCTCACTGCTTTCCGGTGTCGTGTTGACGGTATCAAACCAATCCTTTTCCATCAGCACGCCATTGGAGCCGACATACGCACACGGAAAGCCGCAGCCAGAGAGAATCTCCCGCAGGAAAAATGCCGTTGTTGTTTTGCCCTTGGTTCCGGTAATGCCGATAACGGTCAGCTTCTCCGCAGGGCGGCCATAGAATGACGCCGACAGACAGGCTAGCGCGTGGCGCGGATTCTCCACAAGTATCTGCACCGCGTCTTCCGGGAGCGAGACAAGCCTACGGCTGCATACAAAAGCACGGCAGCCGGCGGCATAGGCAAGCGGCGCGAAGCGGTGTCCGTCTGCATGAGCGCCGGGCAGGCAGAAGAACAGAGAACCGGCAGAGACGCGGCGGGAATCGTAGTCGATGGAATGAATCTGCTGCTCCATTTGGCCAGACAGAAACGCCTCGGCAATAGGGCGGTCAGAGACAGAAAGAACAGGGTAGTCCTTGAGTATGGAGGAAAGCTTCATGGTTTCAAATCCTTTTGTGTGGCAGGGCTGGCTTACGAACAGACAAGCTTTAGAGCTGCGGCTTGGTACGAAGCAGATATATACGCCCAAGGAAATCAGGCGCCCTCTGTAATATCGGTGAAATATTGCCTTTTCCGGCAAATCAAAGATGGTGACTTGATGTGTCTTGCTAAGTATTCTAAGTCTATCAGCTTTTTCTTATCCCGTCAATCGCTTTTGAAATCAGCCATCCTTGGCAAAGCTCAACAATCACGGAACTTCTCATGTAGGTTTTGTGAAGATGCAGTCCGCTGAAAAAACGTGGGAACATGGAGACACAAGTATCCGTCCAAAAAAGTAAAAGAATCTCAAGCATAAAAAGAAGGTGTAAGAAAATGAACTATGGATAGTTTTATAAAGACACCGATAAAGGCCAATCAGAACCAACTGATAATGGGCCATCTTCTGGAGCCGATTGCCGCCTATTGGTATCAGCAGAAAACCGGCAATACGGTCTATAACGATACCAATTTGTATCAGCACGCAGATCATCCATGGGCGCTTGTGGATTTTGACCTCCGCTTCGTGCGAAAGGAGGATTTGCTTTCTGCGTTCAGCAAGGACATCCGTCCGTTGATGCTGAACTGTCCGCCGTGCCATATCCAGCAGCTCCCCGATCTATCGGTCGCTCATGTCCATGAAGTAAGACAGCTTCACGGCGTTTTTCCTCCATTCCGTCATTTTGAAAAATTCGCAAATGACGGAAACGGAGGGCCACGGCAGCGAGGGAAAAAACGGCAGCTTTGGGTGACTTGAGTATGCAGTGCTGCAGTAGATAGATAAAAGGAGGCGTGAAATTTCCACGCCTCCTTTTATACTCGTAAGTTTATCACCGATTGCACAACGGCATCCCCTGTCAGCTCACTGGTTCGGTAAATCTTCTGGCAAAAAAGCTTTAAGCTGAAATCCATATCAACTTGCCCTTCGCCCGGCAAAATACCCGTTACCGTAAAATGATGCGCGGCCTGCGATGCCTGCAATTCCTGCTGACAGCCATCGGACAACGCGCATTCGCCATCTGTGATGAAAACCACATCGGCCTTTTCAAAGCCCTCCGACTCCATCAACCGGATTGCCTCCCGGATGGGGCGTTCAAAGTTTGTACCGCCGCCGAGAAATGTCTCCGCCGCAGACAACTTATCCTCCAGCGTATATTCACCCGGGCGGAATATGTCCACCTGGCAACTGCTGCTTCCGGCAAAATGGATCAGCGCAAATCTTCTTCGGCTCTCTGCGGCAATCTCCAGCAGGGTCATGGCTACCGCCTTGCCCCAGGCCGCAGCTTTGCCTTCGGTGGAACTGGACTCATCCAGACAGCAGATAATGTCGCCCATACCTTTATAAATGGGTTCGCGCCGACGATACTGTTTGATCTGCTTTTGCTGATACTTCCGCAGGAATAGCGGGATAGTCTCCGGCGTGGCCAGCATGGCAAGCTCCGAAGTCAGCGCACGGGACAGGTTATTACCTAACTCCAGAGAGTAGGTTTCACCCCGTCCATAGGCGTAGCTGTTTTTCTTGGCCTGCGCGAAGATCTCGCGGAAGCGCCCCAGATACTTGGAAATATCCTTCAGCACCGTGCTTTGGCGTACCTTTTTCAGCAGCGCAAGATTTTCGGGTGTACGGCACATATTCATAGGCTCATCGCTCCATGCGCCGATGATGCTCTGTACCTCCTGTGCCCGTTCTGTGGCAGCCTGCACAGCGGCAAATACCGCCAGATTGACTGTTTCTTTTTGGCGCAGCATGGTCGTGTCCAGCAGATGGGATACCGCCTCCACCTGCCGCTGCTTACTGTCCAGCCGATTGGCAGCATTTATCAGCGCCTGCTTACCCGGCTCGGTCGTTTCTCCTGTAGCTTGGACATCAAGCAACTTAGCGAGCTCCTCTGCCGCGGCATCCCGTGCCGTTTCCAGCTTTTCGAGGGTGTTCAGCGTACCTTTATCACCGCCCAACTCAGACAGCAACCCGTCTAGTTCTTCGGCGGCTCGGTCGGTGAACTCTGCTGCCGCTTCATAGGCGGGTAGGCTGCGACCCTCGCAGATATTCTTCAGCGTGGGATAACATCCTCCTTCGTTTCATTGTTTCCGCGGCACAGATCAATAAGCCGCTGGCACTGGTGCATCTCAAAACCACCAATATGCGCTTTCCGTTCGGGAAGGTGCATTTTCTTTGCCAGCCAGCGATATGCCTGTGTCCGGCTCATGCCGCGCTCTGTCCAATAGGCGTCGAAAACCTGATGTGTTTCGATGCGCTTGAGATGCAGCACCTCATTGGCCAGATCACCAAGAGGGCGAACCGTCCCCTTGTGACAACCTACTCTGGCATTGCAGTTCTGACATTGATACAGCTTTTCGCCTTTCAGACCCAGCCGCACGGCAGAATCGCCGTAGACGCTTTCTGCCGGCACAAGGCGGACAATACCGCCGCAGTATCGGCAAATATGGGGTATCTCCAATCGCACGCCCCCTTACGCAGCCTTTGCAGCTTTTTTGCGGGCTGGCTTTGCTTTCGACGCGGTCATGCGGAGCTGCGTCTGCATATAGAACGCATCCTCCGTGGAGAGCGTCAGCATTCCCGTCTGGGCGATACCCAGCGTAACGGTGCCGCGCAGTGCCCGCAGGCAGCGTTCCAGCCGATCCACCGCAAAGCAGTAGTCACCGGTGGGCTGTCCCGTCAGGGGAATGACCGTCAATGCCGCGTTGGAGGAACCAACCTCACCGGTGCAGCGAAGGGTCAGCCGATTCCCATCAAAGTGCAGGATCGTTCTGTTGTCCATACAGGCGGCAGTGGCCGCCTCAGTCTGTCAAAAAACTACCCAAACGCCCCTGTTTCTGGTATAATAAAGGAAACGGGGGTGTCTTTATGGAGAACTGGAGAAAAGATGCACGGCAAGAGCCAATCATCGTAGATTTGGAGGCGCTGGTGCCAAAGGAGCATCTGCTGCGGA
>OIWM01001118.1_pt1 | contig 28529 bp, 20 predicted proteins | sample 1587451 | NCBI WGS metagenome assembly OIWM01 (sample SAMEA3888907, study PRJEB22519) | human gut metagenome | biome: human gut; feature: human-associated habitat; material: faeces | place: Denmark | collected 2011
CAGAGGTTTGCGAACCTCTGGACTCCGGGGACGATTCAAATCTCCGCTCGATTCATAATTTTCGCAGAAGTGACCGGCGTTCATCATGTAACCGGCCGCGCCGGGCATTGCAAGCTTTCCGGGTATCGCCGGTGAGGCTTTGAATCGGTGCGAAAGGGTTGCCGTAGTGCAAACGCAAGACCGATGTTTTTCGAAAAAGGATTGTTGTACTGCAAGCTCACAGTAGGTTTTCGCGGATGAAATTTGTAGCTGCACGTTAGTTTTGATGCAGTGCGAAATTGAAATTTTAGTATGCTGAAAAAGTTTTTCTTTATCGGATGGTTTTTCATAAACTGAAAAAACAGCCCTTTTCCACAAAACAAAAGCATTTCTTTTTCACAAACCTTTCTATATTGCTATCCAAAGCAATCCTTTTCTGCCCTCCGCTTCCCATTTCAACGCCCCTTAACCTACTGTTTGCAAAGAATGCAGCTGTTCTTTTTCTGTTCGCTCTAACTCCTTGTGCTGTAAAGCCGGAACGTCGCACCGATTCAAATCATTGCCGGCGATACCCGGAAAGCTTGCGTTTTTCAGAGTAGCAGGTTACCTGATGAACGCCGGTCGTTTTCGCAACAATCACGGTTCGACCGGCGATTTGAATCGTCCCCGGAGTCCAGAGGCTCGCAAGCCTCTGGTGTACTTTTGGTTCTTTTCGTACAAGCGAAAAGAATAAAACCGTTCCTTTTGCCGGAAACTTCGAGGTTCTGCAAACCTCGAATCAGCACACCGTAGCCGCAGCTTCGCACCGCAACAATTAAAACCTTTCAAGGGAGTTTCGAGGTTCTGCAAACCTCGAAACAGCGCACACAAACAACAAATTCGCACAATCCAATTAAATCCTTTTGCCGCTTCGCGGCTTCTTCCAGGCGGCTTCGCCGCCTTTGAAGCTTTCCTTTCGGAAAGCTTGCCCCATTCGGGGCTGCACGCCCTGCGTGCTTTTCCGCCTTACGGCGGCCGTTTCCCGGTGGCAAAGCCGCCAAAAATCACACAAAGGAGCTACGTCCAGATGGTCGAGATTACCGGAATCGAAAAGAATTCTCCTGCCGCCAAAGCACATATCGTCGCCGGCGATATCCTCGTATCCATCAACGGCAATCCCATCACCGACGTCTTGGATTATCGCTTCTATATCACCGAAAAAAAGCTCGATATCACCCTTGACCGCCGCGGCGAAACAGTGTCCGTCACCATAAAAAAACCGCAGTACGACGATATCGGTCTCGAATTTGCAACCTACCTCATGGATAAAAAGCATTCCTGCAAAAACAAATGCGTCTTCTGCTTTATCGACCAAAATCCCAAAGGAATGCGTGAGGACATCTATTTTAAGGACGACGACAGCCGCTTATCCTTCTTTTTCGGCAACTATATTACACTCACCAACCTTACGGACGCCGATATCGACCGCGTCATCAAAATGCGCATCTCCCCCATCAATATTTCGGTGCATACCACCAATCCCGAACTGCGCGTCAAAATGATGAAAAACAAGAACGCCGGCACTTCCCTTCGCTTTCTCGACAGGCTGCGCGACGGCGATATCGCCATGAACGCACAGATCGTTCTCTGTAAGGACTTAAACGACGGCGCTGAGCTTGACCGCACACTAAATGACCTTTCGGCCTATTATCCGCATATCGAAAGCATCGCCGTTGTGCCCTCCGGGCTTACCAAGCACCGCGAAGGCCTATATCCGCTCGAACCGTTTAACAAAGAGGACGCGCGCAAGGTCATCGAACAGATCGACCGCAAGCGCGCCGAAAACGAAAAGGTGTACGGTGAACGGATCATCCAAGCGGCCGATGAATGGTATCTCAAAGCCGAGCTGCCGCTTCCGGATGAATCGTATTACGACGGCTATCCGCAGTTAGACAACGGCGTCGGCTGCATCACCAACCAAAAAGACGAGATTTCCGCAGAAATTGAAGCTTTGACGGAGGACGGCTTTTCGCTGGACACGCCGCGCGAGGTTTCGGTGGTAACGGGCATGGCGGCTTACGATTTTATCCGAAGCGCCGCCAAAAATTTAGAAAAACACTTTCCCGGCCTTACCGTTCATGTTTACGGCGTGGTCAACCGCTTTTTCGGCGAAAGCATCACCGTTTCGGGACTGTTAACCGGCGGCGATATGTACGAATATCTGAAGGGCAAGCCGCTCGGGCAGACCGTGTTCATCCCGTCTGTCACACTGCGTCATGAAGGCGATTTGTTCTTAGACAACATGAGCCTTGACGAATTTACCGAAAAGCTCGGCGTGCCGGTCGAGCCGGTTACCAACGACGGTGCGGAATTTGCGGATAAACTCACCGGCGCATACGAACAATAAATCAAATACGTTTTTACTTCAAGCATCCCGTAAAGGAGGAATTCCTATGGCAAAACCGGTTGTAGCAATTGTCGGCCGTCCGAATGTCGGCAAAAGCACCTTTTTCAACAAAGTGGTCGGCAAGCGTATCGCCATTGTCGAGGACACGCCGGGCGTCACGCGCGACCGACTGTATTTCGAGGTCGAATGGTGCGGCCGAAAAATGATGATGATCGATACCGGCGGTATCGAACCCGACACCAACGACGCCATGATGACTCATATCAAAACCCAAGCCGAGCTTGCCATCGAACACGCCGACGTGATTTTGTTTTTGACCGACATCCGTGCCGGCGTCACGGCGGATGACCGTGAGATCGCGTCGATGCTGCGCAAAAGCGGAAAGCCGGTTGTGCTTTGTGTCAACAAGGTAGACTCGGTCGGTGCACCGCCGCCCGAGATTTACGAATTCTATGAATTGGGACTCGACGAGCCGTATGCCGTCAGCTCGGTACACGGCACCGGAACGGGCGATATTCTCGAAAAGGTCTGTGAGCTGCTGCCGGAGGAGGTCGAACCTGAAGAGGACGACGACACCGTAAAGGTCGCGCTCATCGGCCGTCCGAACGCCGGAAAAAGCTCGCTTGTCAACCGGATTATCGGTTCGGAACGCATGATCGTTTCGGAGGTTGCCGGAACGACGCGCGACGCGATCGACTCCACCTTTGAAAATGAATACGGCAAATATGTCTTTATCGACACCGCCGGTATCCGCAAAACCGGAAAAATCGGCGACAGCATCGAAAAATACAGCATTTTGCGTGCCGAAATGGCCGTTGACCGCAGTGACGTGTGCCTCATCCTCATCGACGCCACCGAGGGTGTGACCGCCCAGGATGAACGCGTCGCCGGTATTGCGCACGAAAGCGGAAAAGCCTGCATCATTGTCATCAATAAGTGGGATTTGATTGAAAAAGACACCAAGACCATGGACGAGTTCCGCAAGGATGTGTACACGGCACTGTCGTATATGACCTATGCGCCGATTGTGTTCATTTCCGCCAAGACCGGACAGCGCGTCAACCGCCTGTTCGAGCTTATCAACTATGTCAACGACCAAGCCGCCATGCGCATTTCAACGGGTATGCTCAACGACGTTCTCGGCGACGCCACCACGCGCGTTCAACCGCCGACCGATAAGGGAAAACGCTTGAAGATCTACTACATGACCCAGACCGGCATCAAAGCGCCGACCTTTGTCATTTTTTGCAACGACGCGGAGCTGTTCCATTTTTCGTATCAGCGTTATATTGAAAACAAGCTGCGCGAAACCTTTGGCTTTGAGGGAACGCCGATTAAACTTGTCATCCGCGAAAAGGGCGAATCGCAGGCATAGCCGCCCGGTTTTACACAGAATATACACGCCTTTGCCGCGCCGGAATGCCGATTCCGACGCGGTTTTTGTCGTTTTTTGCCGCTTGCTTTGTAAAATCCGCCGCATTTTCTTTTTATCATGATTTAACAGCACCGTGCTTTGGTTTTTTACAAACCTGCCGTATTCTGTAACCGTACCAAGGAAAAAACAAAAAATCAAACTGAAGGAGTTTTGATCATGAAAAAGAGAATTTTAACCGTACTCGCTGCCGCTGCACTCACAGCAGCCACTCTTGTTTCCTGCGGAAAGCAGAACAACACCATCACCGTTGTCAGCCGTGAAGACGGTTCCGGCACACGCGGCGCCTTCACCGAGCTGATGGGTATCGACAAGGACGGCACCGACAGAACCTATGCCAAAGCCGAGATTTCCAACAGCACCTCGGTCGTCATTTCCACGGTCGCCGGCAACAAAAACGCCATCGGCTACATTTCGCTCGGTTCGTTAAATGATTCGGTCAAGGCCGTAAAGGTGGACAATGTGGAAGCCACAGTGGTCAACGTCAAGAACGGTTCGTATAAAATCTCCCGTCCGTTTATCATCGCCACCAAGGACGAGATAAGCGACCTTGCCGCCGACTTCATCAAATTCATCCTCAGCGACGACGGACAGGCCATTGTTTCCGAAAAATACATCACCATCGGCGGAAATGGCGCATATACGGCTTCCGGCCTTTCGGGCAAGGTAACGCTTGCCGGTTCGACCTCGGTTTCGCCGCTCATGGATGAGCTTGCCGCCGCCTACAAAGCACTCAATCCCGATGTGACCATCGAAATCCAACAGAGCGGTTCAGGTGCCGGTATCCAGAGCGCCATCGAGGGCGTGTGCGATATCGGTATGTCCTCGCGTGAACTCAAGGACAGCGAAAAAGAAGCCGGTCTGACCCCGACTGTCATGGCTCTCGACGGAATCGCCGTCATTGTCAACAAAGATAACAGCGTTGATGCTTTAAGCTCCGAACAGATTCAGAGCATCTACGTCGGCGAAACCACCTCTTGGGCTGACGTGAAATAAAAACGGTGAGTGCCATGAAACACCTTCCGGAAGCCGTCCCGGCCAAGAGCAAGGATCCGACCGAAAACCGCTTTTTCCGCTTCAAGGAAAGTGCCATGAAATGCCTGTTTTTCCTTTCGGCTCTTACATCGATCGCCGCCGTGCTTGCCATCTGTGCGTTTCTCTTTGCCGGAGGCGTTCCGGCCATGCGTGAAATCGGTTTTGTGCAGTTCTTAAGCGGCCGCGTTTGGAAGCCGACCGAAGGGATCTACGGGATTTTCCCGATGATCATCGGCAGTCTTTATGTGACAGCCGGAGCCGCACTCATCGGTGTGCCGATTGCCGTGTTCTGCGCCGCGTATCTTGCCTGCTTCTGTCCGCCGAAGCTTTATAAAATCCTCAAGCCCATGACCGAGCTGCTTGCCGGAATCCCGTCGATCGTCTACGGCTTTTTCGGACTCACCGTGCTTGTGCCGCTCATGCAGACACTCACCGGCACAAGCGGCAAGGGCATGGTCACAGCCTCGATCCTTCTTGGTATTATGATTCTGCCGACCGTCATCGGCGTTGCGGAAAGTGCGCTTCGCGCCGTACCGAACGCTTATGAAGAAGGCGCACGCGCGCTTGGCGCGACCAAAGAGCAAAGCGTGTTCTTTGTGCGGCTTCCGGCGGCCAAAAGCGGCGTGTTTTCCGGTGTGATTCTCGGTATCGGACGCGCTATCGGCGAAACCATGGCCGTAGTCATGATTGCCGGAAATCAAGCGGTTTTGCCCGAAAATCTCACCGACGGCGTGCGCACGCTCACAGCCAACATTGTGCTTGAAATGGCCTATGCCGATTTCGGCCTGCACCGCGGTGCGCTGATTGCCACTGCCGTGGTGTTATTCGTCTTTATCCTTTTCATCAACCTATCCTTTTCCCTTATGCGGAAAAAATCCTAAGCAAACGGGGTTATACCATGAATTTAACGCTTTCCAAATCCTCTTTTTCCGGAAGAAGCCACGCCGAACGTGTTGCCAAAGCCAAAGAAAGACTGCATTCCGACACGCCGCGCATGGCATCCACCCGGCTGCTTCGCGGCCTTACCGGGCTTTCGGTTTTCGCGGCGGTCTTCACGCTCATCTTTCTGATCGGCTACATTGTCGTCAAAGGTGTTCCGAATCTGCGCCCGTCGGTGTTCGCCCTTGAATACACGCCGGAAAACGTCTCCATGCTGCCGTCAATCATCAGCACGTTACTCATGACGCTTTTCACGCTTGCGTTGTCCGTGCCGGTCGGCATTTTTGCAGCCGTCTATTTGACCGAATATGCCGCAAGAGGCTCGAAAGCGGTAAAAGTCATCCGTCTTGCCACCGAAACGCTTTCGGGCATTCCGTCGATTGTTTACGGGTTGTTCGGCTATTTATGCTTTGTCATTGCGTTCCGTTGGGAATACTCGTTTCTCGCCGGTGCGTGTACGCTTGCCATCATGATTCTGCCGCTCATCGTACGTACCGGTGAAGAAGCCTTGCTTGCCGTGCCGGACAGCTACCGAGAGGCCTCCTTCGGACTCGGCGCCGGAAAGCTGCGCACCATCTTCCGCGTGGTTCTGCCCAATGCCGCAAGCGGCATTTTGGCCGGCGTGATTCTGTCGGTCGGCCGCATTGTCGGTGAAAGCGCGGCACTCATCTTTACCGCAGGCACCGTGCCGCAGGTGCCGAAAGGTCTGTTTTCCTCCGCACGCACGCTGTCGGTGCACTTATATGCCCTCATTTCCGAAGGCTTGTATACGAACCAAGCGTATGCGACGGCGTTTGTCCTTTTGGTGATGGTGGTTTTCATCAATGCTCTGTCTTATGCGGCGGCAAAAGGGCTTACCAAAACCAACGTGTCTCAATAACCGAAAGGCGGTGTTTCTATGTCGGAAAACTCCGAATCCAAAGCCAAAATCGAAGTGCAGCACTTAAATCTGTTTTACGGCTCGTTTCAAGCCTTAAAGGACGTGTCGCTTTCCATGGAGGATAAACAGGTCACGGCCTTTATCGGCCCATCCGGCTGCGGCAAATCAACGCTTTTGAAAACCATCAACCGCATGAACGACCTCGTCGAGAACTGCCGCATTGACGGAAAGGTTCTCTTGGACGGCAAAGACGTGTATGCCGACATCAATGTCAACACGCTGCGCAAGCGCGTCGGCATGGTGTTCCAAAAGCCGAATCCTTTTCCCATGAGCATCTACGACAACATTGCCTATGGTCCGCGCACACACGGCGTTAAAGCCAAAAGCGTGCTTGACGAAATCGTGGAAAAGGCTCTTGTCGATGCCGCTCTCTGGAACGAAGTCAAGGATCGCTTAAAAAAGGACGCCACCGGCCTTTCCGGCGGCCAACAGCAGCGGCTTTGCATTGCCCGTGCGCTTGCCGTTGAGCCGGAGGTGCTTCTCATGGATGAGCCGACCTCGGCACTTGACCCGATCTCCACGGCAAAAATCGAAGAGCTGACGCTGGAACTCAAGAAGAACTACACCATCATCATTGTTACGCACAATATGCAGCAAGCCAAACGCATTTCAGATAAAACCGCCTTTTTCTTGCTCGGCGAAATGGTGGAATTTGATACAACCGATACAATTTTCACCGCACCGCATGACACGCGTACCGCCGATTATGTTTGCGGCCGCTTCGGTTAAGCCGAAAAAACGACCGTTTTCGCACCTTTGTTTTCCTCCAATTTCCTATTTTTCTTTTCCCTCGGACGATTCTTTCAAAAAAAGGATCGTTTTTTTGTTTTTCTGCCTGAAATTTCTGCGAAAATTTCCGGAAAATCCCGATTTTATTTGACTTTTTCGGCACGTTGTGGTATAATGTTGCATATATTAAGATGTATGCTTTTTGCAGCATACCATTTTTTACCGAAATACCGCGAGGTTATTCTCATGCAGATAAACGAACTTCCCATCGGCGTTTTTGACAGCGGTCTCGGCGGCCTTACCTCCGTGCGCGAGATCAAGAAAATCCTGCCCTGTGAAGACATTCTCTATTTCGGCGACACCGGTCGTCTTCCCTATGGCACGCGTTCGCCCGAGATCATTCAAAAATATGCCTGCGACGACATGAATTTTTTGCTCACCCATTCGGTGAAAGCCATTCTCGTCGCCTGCGGAACGGTCAGCTCCACGGCCATCGACCTGTTGCGCCGCAATTTTGATATTCCGATTTTCGGTGTGGTCGAACCGGCCTGCGAAAAAGCCGTGCGTCTGTCCGAAACCGGCCGGATCGCCGTGCTTGCCACGCCCTCCACCATTCGCACCGGCGCGTTTGACCGAACCATCGCCGCACGGCGGCCGGAGGCAAAGGTCTGCGGTGTGGGCTGCCCGATGTTCGTGCCGCTCGTCGAAAACGGCTATATCGCGCGCGACTGCGAAGTGACACGTTCCATCGCCGCCGAATATGTCTCCAAGCTTGTTTCCTTCGACCCGGACGTCATCATTCTCGGCTGCACACACTATCCGCTCATCAAAGATATTGTGGCAGACGCGGCGCAGACGCTTCTCGGCAAGCCGGTGACGCTTGTGGATTCCGGCAGTGCCGCTGCCGATGCCTTAAAAGTGCACTTACAAAGCGCAAAGCTCTTGAAGACAGGCTCAGAAAGCGGCAAGACCTCCTATTTTGTCAGCGACCGTCCCTACGATTTTGCCAAAACGGCGTCCTTATTCTTAGGCGAAGCCGCCGAAAACGTGACACAAATCGATATCGAACGCTATTTGTATACCCGTTCGTGATTTTCCCGAAAGGCATATCCCATGAAAATTTGCAATAAACGCGATTTTGCGATTAAAATATCCGGCAATCATTATTTTGCCTGCGACTATGTTTTTTCCAACATTTACGGCGAAAGCGTCTTTTTTGACGACGGAGAACCGCGTGCCGACGACAGCGTTTTTGTCGGTTCTGCCGATTCGCCCGCCGACGATCCGTCCGGCTTTCCGGCTCTGTTCCCGTCAGCGGAGCTTTCCGAAGAGGTTCTGCGTGAAACCTTGCCCGAAACGCCGTTCGATGCGCTGGCCACCCTTCCCGACTGCACCAAAAAAATCGAATATATGACCGAAGGCTCGCTTTGTGACCGCGAAACGCCCGAACACGACGGCCTTTACATACGCTACGGCAGTGACGACGCGCCCATGTGCGTACACATCCGCGACGACGGCAGTGTTTCGGTCAGCGGCGATGAAGCGGACACGGCGGAAATCGTTTTCGAGCAAGGCAAACGCCATTTCATCGCACTGCCCGAAAGCTTATTTTCCAAAGAAGCACCGTTTGCCGACGCTTTTGCGGAAGACGCCGACACCTACGAACGCCATGCGCCCATCCACTTATGCGTTTCCACCGAGAAAATCGATAACCGCATGACACCGCACGGCGGAAGCTTATCGGTCAGCTATTCCATCGAGGTCAACGGCATGATTGCCGAGGTCTCCGATTTCACCCTTACGGCCGATGCCCTGCGCCATGCAGCCGGCTGATTGTCCGAAAACGCGGACAAAGAAAGGATTACACCAAAATGCATTCCCTCAAAACCAAATTTATTGCCCTGTTTTTAGCCGTTTTCACCGCTTTTTCCTGCGTTGCCGCCGAAGTGACCGAACAAGGCGTGACACCGGAAAACGCCGCTGACGTACAGACCGCTTCCGACAGCGACACTTCTTCCGAAGCCGACAAGGCGGATAACGCAGAAAACGCCGAAGAAACCGAAAGCGATTCTGCCGACAAGGCAGAAGACGCGGCGGATGAAACGGAAAATGCCGAATCGGACAGCACGCCGAAGCAGAAGATCCCGTACTTCGTGCAGCCCTCCGACTATCTCTACCGCGCGTTCAACGAGGTCATGAACCTGTATGTTGACCGGCATCTGTACGAATTCACCCGTGAAGAGCTGTTGGAAAAATTCGCCTACGACATCATCAAAAACCATCCCGAAATGTATGAGGCTTTCTTAAACGACCTTCTCGGCACGATGGACAAGTACAGCGGCTATCACGAAAGCAGTTCCGGCTTTTTATCGGTCAAATCCTCCAACGCAGGCTTCGGTATCGTTCTTGTCGCTGACGGCGAAAACCTGAAAATCGACAAAGTGACGACCGATTCGCTTGCCGAAAAGGCCGGTTTGAAGCAAGGCGACATCCTGCGCAAGGTCATGAATTACGATATCGCCGGTCTTACCCTCAATGCCGTTTCAGAGCTGTTAAGAAGCAACTACGCGTATCTCAGCGTCAAAGGCGAAGACGGCAAGTATGCCGACTACAACCCGCTAACGGCTCTCACGGTCGAACGGGACGGCGTTCTGTACGATTTTTATCTGCAAAAAGGCGTTGTCAACCGTGAGGAGCTTTCCTACGGATCGCTCACACAGCGTGACAAGGAAATCGGCTACATTCAGATTTCCAGCTTTTTGTCCGACTCGCTTCCGAAAGAATTCGAAAACGCCGTGCGCGATATTCATGCCAACGGCATGACCGGACTCATCATCGATTTGCGCGACAACGGCGGCGGTTCGCTCGATTTGGTCACTCACATGGCCGAATTGTTCGTCGATGAAGGCGAAATCATGCACTATCTGCACAGCCGCGACATGGAAACACCGCAAGAGGTACGCTCCTCCTGCAAAGAACCGCTTAAATTCGAAAAAATCGCCGTGCTCGTCAATGAAAACACCGCCTCCGCGGCCGAACTCATGGCAAGCATTCTGCGCAACAAGGCCGGTGCCGTGCTCGTCGGAAAAACCACCTACGGCAAAGCTCTCGGCCAAAGCGTCTACAACTTTGTCGGCGGCGATACCATCACCATCACCACCTATGAGGTACTCGATGCCAACGGTGAAAGCTACAACGAAAAAGGCTTGGTGCCCGAATTAGAGCTTGACAACGTCGAATGCCTGTATGAATTCCCGACCGATCTCGGCGTGTTCAATCATCAGAATTACAGCGGCATTACAGCCGGCGTGTACAGCGACGCGTGCCTTGCCCTTGAAAAGCGGCTAGTCATGCTCGGTTATTTGCAGTCAAGCCGCGCCGACGGCATTTGGGATGACGCTACCTCGCTTGCCGTGCGCATTTTGCAGGTTCGCTGCGGCGTCAATGCGCCGTATTTCGGTTACCTCGACGACGCAACCGTCACACGCATTACCGCTCTTGTCAACGGTTACAAAGAACGCACCTATTACGAAGACAGCCAGCTCGATGTGGCTCTCATCTATCATCAATCATTCTCCCAGGCAAAACGCCTGATTGCCGAAAAGCAAAAGCTCGCCAAAGACGAAAAACAGAAGATCGCGGAAAATGCCGCTCGTTTGGAAGCCTTGGACGATGCCGGGCTGTTAGGTTGACCGTTTCAAACATTCAAATTCCGTTCCGGAACACATTGCCGGACGTTTAACACAACTTCGGAGGAAAACAAACATGGAAGAAATCAACAAGGCGCCCAACATTACACAGGTGGAAATAGCGACAGAGGTCAAACGCTCGTTCATCGACTACGCCATGTCGGTCATCGTGGACCGTGCGCTGCCGGACGTGCGCGACGGCTTAAAGCCGGTTCACCGCCGCATCCTCTACGCCATGAGCGAGGACGGCTTAACCAGCACCAAACCGTTCCGCAAATCGGCAATGACGGTCGGTAACGTGCTCGGTCACTATCATCCGCACGGCGACGCTTCAGTTTACGACGCGCTCGTCCGTCTTGCCCAGCCTTTCTCCATGCGCTATCCGCTCGTCGAGGGCCATGGTAACTTCGGTAACGTGGACGGCGACCCGCCTGCCGCTTACCGTTACACCGAAGCGCGCATGGCAAAGCTCGCCGACGAAATGCTTGCCGATATCGGCAAGGACGTTGTGGACTTCATGCCCAACTTCGATAACAAATCAAAAGAACCCACCGTGCTGCCGGCTCGTTTTCCGAATCTGCTTGTCAACGGTTCGGTCGGTATTGCCGTCGGTATGGCCACCAACATTCCGCCGCACAACATGAATGAGGTCATCGACGGCGTGATCCATCTCATGTATCACCCGGACTGCGACATTCCGGAGCTGATGAACTTCATCAAAGGCCCGGACTTCCCGACCTATGCCACCATTCACGGCACCGCCGGTATTTACGAAGCGTATATGACCGGCCGCGGCAAGATCTATGTCCGTGCCAAGACCGAGTTTGAAGAGCATAACGGCAGAACCTCCATCATCGTTTCCGAAATTCCCTATCAGGTCAATAAGACCACGCTCATCGAAACCATGGCAAATCTTGTCAAGGACAAGCGCATCGAGGGCATTTCGGCCATCCGCGACGAATCCGGCAGAGCCGGTATGCGCATCGTGGTCGAGGTCAAGCGCGAAGCCAATGCCAATGTGGTTTTGAATCTGTTATTCAAATATACCCAATTGCAGGACACCTTCGCCGTCAATATGCTTGCCCTTGTCAACGGCGAACCGAAAACGCTCAACTTAAAGCAAATGCTCCGCCACTACATCGACTATCAGATGGAGGTCGTGGAACGCCGCATTCGCTTTGATTTGAACAAAGCCAAAGCGCGCGCACACATCGTCGAGGGCTTGAAGATCGCCATTGACAACATCGACGAAGTTATTAAGATCATCCGCTTCACACCCGGCGGCATTCCCGAAGTCAAGAAAAAGCTCATTGAACGCTTTGAACTCACCGAAATCCAGGCAAATGAAATCGTCCAGATGCCGCTCGGTAAGTTATCCGGTTTGGAAATTGACAAGCTGCTCGAAGAATTGGATGCCTTACACGCCAAAATCAAGGAGCTGACCGACATTCTCGCCGACGACAACAAGGTTCACGACATTTTGCGCGACGAGCTTCTCGAAATCAAACGCCGCTATGGCGACGAACGCCGCACACGTATCGAAGCGGTCGCAAACGAAATCGTTCTCGAAGACCTCATCGAACGCAAGGACTGCGTTATCACCATCTCCAACCATGGCTACATCAAGCGTATGCCGGTAGACACCTACACCGCCCAAAAACGCGGCGGCAAGGGCATTACCGCTATGAGCACCAAGGAAGAGGACTTCGTTCAGAACGTCTTTATCGCCAACAGCCACAATTATATCATGATGTTCTCCAACCTCGGCAAGGTGTTCGTCAAGAAAGCCTATGAACTGCCCGAAGCGTCCCGTACCGCCAAAGGCACCAACCTTATCAACATCGTTGAGCTTGCGCCCGAAGAACAAGTCACGGCCTATGTGCCGCTTGAATCGCTGACCGACGAAAACCTGTATCTGACCATGGTTACCAAAAACGGCGTTATCAAGCGCACCTCGCTTGACCTTTACAAAAACATCCGCCGTGCAGGACTTATCGCCATCAATCTCGATGAGGGCGACGAATTACTGTACGTTCTCAAAACCGACGGCAGCTGCAACATGCTGCTTGCCACGCACAACGGTCTTTCGGTCTACTTCGACGAAAACGACGCGCGTCCGCTCGGCAGAGGCGCACGCGGCGTAAGAGCCATCACGCTTGCCGAAAACGACTTTGTGGTCGGCGCGGTCGCCTGTGCCAAGGATGAAACGCGCACAGTGCTTACCATCACCGAAAACGGACTCGGCAAACGCACCGAGCTTGCCGAATTCTCGCTCCACAACCGCGGCGGCAAGGGCATGAAGTGCCACAACTTAAACAGCCGCACCGGACTTCTCAACGGCATTGCCTTGGTAAGCGACGATGACGACGTTATGCTCATCACCAACACCGGCACCATCATCCGCACCCACGTCGACGAAATTTCGTTAATCGGACGCACCGCTTCTGGCGTTCGCGTCATGCGCACCGGCGACGATGTGAAGATCACCGGCTTTACGGTGGTCGAAAAGAGCGACGAAGACGAAGCCGACGGTACCGAAGACGCAGAAAATGCGGAAACCGCCGAAACGACGGACGAAACCGCAACCGAAGCGGCAGAACCCGAAGCAAACGAATAAAAACGCGGTCATGACGCTTTACATTTACCCAAAGCACAAAACGCATACCCGTGCCGACACCGACCGGCTGATCGCGCAAAGCTTTGCCCGTTTTCAGCCGGATTCGCCCCAAATGCCGGCGATTCGCCGCACCGCAGCCGGAAAGCCCTCGTTTGAAGGCGGCTTTCCGGAACTTGGCGTGACGCATTCCGATTCGGTGGTTATCATCGCTCTTGCCGACACACCGTTCGGCATCGACTGTGAGGACAGGGATCGCCGCGTGAAGCACATGGACGCGCTATGCAAACGCTTTTTCGCGGCAGCCGAACAGGATTTTGTTCGAAACGCCGGTTCGGAAGAGGAAAAAACGCGCCGGTTTCTCGAAATCTGGGTCAAAAAAGAAGCGTATGTCAAATATACCGGCGAAGGCTTAAAAGCCCTATCCGCCGTCGATACCACCACCCTTTCCGGACGCTTTGAAAACCGTTCGGACGAACAACACATTCTTTATATCTATTATCCGTAGTCCTATCCGAAAAGAGGAATTCCCATGGCAGACAAAGTGCCGGTTTTCGGCAAAAGTCTTTTTGACTACATAAACGATGAAAATATGACACAAAATGAAAATGGTGTCAAGATTCCCGGCGACTGCACAAGTGCTTTCGAACGCGCTTTTGCCGACATATCCGAGAAGAAAAACGCGCTTTTGACAATTCCGGCCGGCGATTTTGCGGTGTATAAGCCGTTATGCCTGCCGAGCGGTCTGTTTCTCGATGTGCATCCGCACGCGGAAATCGAGTTTTGCGGATTTGAAACAGACGAAAACGCCGAAAACATCCGCATTCGCGGCGGCGTTTGGCGCTTGCAGGGCGACGCGGCGGACGCGTGTGCCTTTGAGTTTTCGGAAGCACGCGGCATAACGCTTGAAAACGCCAAAATTTACAGCGGACGCGGCGCGGCCATCGGGTTTTGCGGCGGAAACGACATCCGCGTTGAAAACTGCTCGTTCTACGGAATTCCCGGAACAAGCGATACGGCAAGCGCCGGGATTCTTTTCGGCGGCACGTCGGACGAAGCTTCCTTAGAGGGCATTTATGCACACGGCTGTGACCGCTTGATCGAGATTACGCCCGGCTCTTGCTTAAAGCGTTTTTCGGCCAAAGCCGTCACCAGCGACGACTGCCTGTATTTTCTGTACGGCGACCATGCGGACATTCAAAACGCGGTGCTGCATGAGCTTTCGGGCTGTGCACACGCGGATGCGGTCTATTTGGCAGACTGCACGATAGAAAAGCTCGAAATGCGCGGTCTTGATTTATACAACGGCTTTTTCATGTTTGCACGCAACAAAATCGGGAACGTGCGTTTGGAACGCTTCCGCCGCCGCTACGACCTCGACAAAAATGCCGCCACCAAGGCGACCTTATATATTTCCGGGCAGACGTGCGCCATCGCGGCCGACATTGTTTCGCTCGATTCGATTTTGCGCACCGGCAAGCTTTGTCCGAATATCAAGCTTGCGGCTGCACGCCGCTCTTCACCGCTCATCCAGCCGGATACGCCGTTTGTCTATACATTTCACGCGGCGCTTTCCGAAACGGATACCTATATCATGCCGTCCGGCAGCTTTGACGACTTCACCATGACAAAAGCGGCAAAGGACAACTGATTTTCAAACACTTCCGAAAGGATTTCACTCTTTATGTGGTACACCTCCGATTTTAACGATTATGAGCTTTTGGACACCTCCGACGGCGAACGTCTCGAACGCTGGAAGGATATCCTTCTCATCCGTCCCGACCCACAGGTTCTGTGGAAAAATGTGCGCCGCCATCCGCTGTGGACAAAGGCAAACGCGCATTATCACCGTTCCGCCAAAGGCGGCGGCTCTTGGGAGATCAAGCATTTAGACGACGACCTGTTAAACAAAGGCTGGCGCATCGACCGCAAAAAAATGGCGTTTTGCGTGCGGCCGACCGGCTTTAAGCACACCGGCGTTTTCCCGGAGCAGGCGGTCAACTGGGATTTCATTACGGAAAAAATCGAAGGTGCCGGAAGACCGGTCTCGGTTCTCAACCTGTTTGCCTACACCGGCGGCGCAACGCTTGCCGCGGCAAGTGCGGGAGCGTCGGTCTGCCATGTGGATGCCTCAAAGGGCATTGTGGCATGGGCGAAAGAAAACGCGGCACTTTCGGGACTTCGTGACGCGCCCATCCGCTACATTGTGGACGACTGCAAAAAGTTCATCGAACGCGAGATCCGCCGCGGCCACACCTACGACGCCATCATCATGGATCCGCCGTCCTACGGCAGAGGTCCGGGCGGTGAGGTGTGGAAGCTTGAGGACGGTGTGGATGAGCTTGTGTCGCTTGCCGCAAGACTGCTTTCGGACAACGCACTGTTCATGCTCATCAATTCCTACACCGCAGGCCTTTCCGCGTCCACCATGGGCTATCTGTTGGAATTACACGTCCGCGCCTCTCACGGCGGCAAAGTAACTGCCGAAGAAATCGGCATTCCCGTCACCCAAACCGGCGCGATTCTTCCCTCCGGCAGCAGTGCACGGTGGGAAAACGGCTGACCGTTTGCCAAAATGGAAATAACTCATTTTAATCAATATACAGGAGATCTTTCATGGACGACAACAAGAATTTTTCCCGTCCCGACCCGGAAAACCTCCCTCAAACGCCGAATGCGGACAATGCTTCGGAGGCGGCAGACGATATTGACGATGTCATCAAGATTTTTCACAAAGACAACAGCGATATCCATCTGCATAAAGAACAGTCCTTTTCGATTCATGCAAGCACTTCGGGTACGCCGACGCCCACTAAGGTGGATTTTGACGCCGTAAAACCGGTTCCGCCGCGTCCGGTGTCCGATCCTACGCAACGAGCTGTACCGAATGCACCGGATGCTCCGACCGTGCCGAATGTACCGAATATGCCGGGTGCTCCGACCGTGCCGAACCATCCGAACCGTCCGCCGCAGTCAAATGCACCGCGCGCAAACACGCCGCACGCAAGCATTGCCGCGAACACCGAAACGCCGTATGTCAAACCGGCCTCTTCCGGTCGACAGACGCCGTCCAAACGTCCCTCCGCCGGCAGCTCCGCAAGGCAAACTGCCGCTCATGCAGTCAGTTTAGACGATTTCAACCGCGGCGAAAACGCAGCACGCAACGCCAAAAAGCAAAAGAATGACGGAAAAGTCAAGGTTTCTTTCCTCGGCTCGACCTCGTTCGGCGTGGCAAAGCTAATCGTGTATATCGCTTTTGTAGCACTGTGCTCGCTTTTGATTGTCAACACAGTCGTCAATGTCGGAAACGATGTTTTTGCCTTTGTCAAAAAAGACGCAAACGGCAATTCGGTCGCCGAGCTGCGCGAAGATATGAACGTTACGGTGACTCTGCCGGAGGGTGCGACCACAGCCGATGTGGCCGAAATCCTAAAAAAGGCCGGTGTTATCAAGTATCCGAGCGTGTTTGAACAATTCGCCAAGTTCCGCATTTCCAAGCGGTCTTACTTGACCGGCAAGTATTTGACCGGCGAAGTGACCGTCAATCCGCTCATGAACTACGATACGCTTATCAACACGCTTTCCGATTACGAACGCAGCCGCAGCGGCACCGTGCGCATCACCTTCCCCGAAGGCCTTACCGTCAAGGAGATCCTCAAGCTGTTCGAGGAAAACGGTGTCGGCCGGAAGGACGACTTTACCGACGCGCTTCAGAATCATGAATACGATTTCAAATTCTGCAAAAATCTGACCAAGGAAAAGCTGTCCGAATACCGCTTTGACACCAATTACAGCTACCGGTTAGAGGGCTATCTGTTCCCGGACACCTACGATTTCTATTTGGACGAAAATCCGGTTTCCGCCATCAACAAGCTTCTTGTCAACTTCAACAAAAAGTTTGAAGAGGAATTCTATGAACGCTGTGACGAGCTTGGCATGACGGTGGATGAAATCATCACGCTTGCCTCCATGATCGAAAAAGAGGGCAAAAACGCCGAGGATTACTATATCATTTCCTCCGTTTTCCACAACCGCTTAAAGAACAGCGCAAACTTCCCGTACCTCAACTCCGACGCGACCTTACAATATGCCCTTACCGAGCGAAGCGGCCCGTACGGACTCGATACCTCCTTTGACCATCCCTACAACACCTACAAATACAAGGGTCTGCCGCCCGGACCGATCTGCAATCCCGGCACGGAAGCCATCTATGCCGCCCTCTATCCGGAAAAGACCTCGTATTACTATTTCTATACCAAGCGCAACGGCGAGACGGTCTACTCCAAGACCTTTGAAGAACATCAAAACTATGTCAACGCCGACAAAGCGACCGCAAACTGATTTTCACAAAGTCCGGCGGTTCCCGCAAGACAAACCTTCGGGAACCGCTGTTTTGTCTTTTTGCCTTGTCATGCGCCGAAAGGACGATTGCTATGAACAAAAGACCGGAAATCTTAGCTCCGGCAGGAAATTTTGAAAAAATGACCTTTGCCGTCCGCTATGGAGCGGATGCCGTGTATGGTGCCGGAAAGGATTTCGGTATGCGCGCCGCGTCCGAGAATTTTTCGGACGACGAACTGATCCGGGCGGTGAACTACTGCCATGAACGAAACGTGAAATTCTATGTCACGGTCAACATTTTGCCGCACGAAAATGAGCTGCCGGCTTTGGTCGACTATCTCACCTTTTTGGAAACCCGCGTGAAACCGGATGCCCTCATTGTTTCGGATATGGGCGTGTTTTCGCTTGCCAAAACCTATGCGCCGCATATCGACTTACATATTTCCACCCAATCCAGCACCGTCAATTCCGAGGCCTGCAAGCTGTATGCCGCAATGGGTGCGACGCGCGTGGTTCTGGCGCGCGAAATGACGCTTGCCGAAATACGTGCGCTACGAGAAAACATTCCCGAAGACCTCGAGCTTGAAGCCTTTGTTCACGGCGCGATGTGCATATCCTATTCGGGCAGATGTCTGCTGTCCGGCTTTTTCACCGGGCGCGATGCCAACCACGGCAAATGCGCCCAACCCTGCCGTTGGGAATACACGGAAAGCGAGAAAGCGGCCGAAGTCTGCGAGATCAAGCGTCCCGACACGCCGCTGTCCCTTGTGGAGGATGCGCGCGGCACGTATATGTTCAGCTCTAAGGATATGTGCATGATCGAACATATTCCCGAGCTTGTCGAAGCCGGCATCAACAGCTTCAAAATTGAAGGCCGCGTCAAGAGTGCTTATTACACCGCCGTCACAGCCAACGCCTACAAAAACGAATTGAACCGGTATCTTGCCGACAAGACGCACTATACCTTCGACGGTGACAGCCTGTATGAGCTTGAAAGCGTCAGCCACCGCGAATATGCCACCGGCTTTTTCTTTGACGACTGCACGCAAAATGCGCAGATCACCCAAAACGGCGGCTACTTGCGCGACAAAGCCTTTCTTGCCACCGTTTCGGAGATCGACGAAAAAGCCGGCCGTGCGCTTCTTTTGCAGCGCAACAAAGCCTGCGAAGGCGATGTGTGCGAATTGGTTTCGCCCGGCCAAAAATCGGTGCGCTTTACGCTTGCGGATCTGCGTGACACGGACGGCGAAAAAATCGACTCCGCGCCGCACGCCAAAATGCTCTATTCCGTTAAGATGACTGTTCCCATGAAGGTCGGCGACATTGTACGCGGCGCAGAAAGATAACGGATATTCTGCAATTTTTACCGTATGTTCAAATAAAATACAGACTGCGTATTATACTATATAATAGAAGAATTATCGCGCAGTGCGTCCTGCAGAACACGGGAGGAAACCATTTTGAGCAGCTTTTTATACATTCTTTTGGGAATTTTCATGTTTGGTGTGATCATTTTCATTCACGAACTCGGCCATTTTTTATGTGCCAAAGCCTTTCATGTCGCCATCGAAGAATTTGCCATCGGCATGGGGCCGAAGCTTTTTTCGCGCGTCGGCAAGGACGGCGTGCGCTATTCGTTGCGGCTCATCCCCATGGGCGGCTATGTGAGCATGGTCGGGGAGGATGAGGAAAGCGACAATCCGGGTGCGCTCTGCCGCAAGCCGGTCTGGCAGCGCATGATCATCGTTGCGGCGGGAGCCGTCATGAACCTGCTTTTGGGCTTTGTGCTGATGGGCTTTGCCGTCGGCTTTTCGCCGGAGATTTATTCGACCACCATTTCCGGCTTCAACGTGGTGGACAATGCCGGAAACCCGGTGCAGACCGAGGAAATCTTAGGCTTACGTGTCGGCGATACCATCAAAAAAATCGGCTCGCGAAGCATCCATGTGCGCAGCGATTTCATTTACGAAGTGATGTTTTTGAAGGATACGCCGGTGGATATCACCGTGCGCCGTGACGGACAAAACGTCGTTTTGAAGGATGTTTCCTTCCACACCACCTCGGAAAGCGGCGTGACCTTCGGCAATGCCGGGTTTATCCGCACGACTGCCTTGAAAAAGACAGCTCCCGAAATTGTGCGGCAAGCCGTGTTCCAGTCGTTTTCCACCATCCGAATGCTGTGGACGTCCATCTTGAACACGGTCAAGGGCGAATACGGCAAAGAGGCTCTGTCTGGACCGGTCGGCGTGATCGGCGAGGTCAAGGAGACCGTATCGGTTGGCTGGGATGCGTTTCTGTTTCTGGTGGTCATGCTCACCATCAACGTCGGCATGGTCAATCTTCTGCCGCTGCCGGCACTCGACGGCGGAAGGCTCTTCTTCATGCTCATTGAACTGATCCGCGGAAAGCCGGTCAATCCGAAATATGAGGGCTATGTCCATGCGGCAGGACTTGTGCTGTTAATGGGCTTAATGATTTTTATCACCTACAACGACATTGTACGGATTTTTTTCAAATAATTTCAGAAAAGAGGAACCGCTTTGAGTCATTCGGAATATAAAAACCGCCGCCAAACACGCGAAGTGAAAATCGGAAACGTCACAATCGGCGGAAACGCTCCCATTGCCATCCAATCCATGACCTTCACCAAAACAAGCGACCGCGAAGCCACGCTTGCCCAAATTTTAGAGCTTGAAAAGGCCGGCTGTGAGATCGTACGCTTTTCCGTGCCGGATGAAGCCTGCGCGGCAAGCATTCCGTTTCTGAAAGAACACACGCACGTGCCGCTTGTGGCGGATATCCATTTCAATTACCGGCTTGCGCTGCTTGCCGCCGAATACGGCATCGATAAAATACGCATCAATCCCGGCAACATCGGCGACAAAGAGCGTGTGCGGCAGGTGGTAGAGGCCTGCAAAAAGCGGAATATTCCCATTCGTATCGGTGTCAACGGCGGTTCGCTCGAAAAGCACATTCTTGCAAAATACGGTTCTCCCACGCCGAAAGCACTTTGCGAAAGCGCGTTATACCACGTCGGCTTGCTCGAAGAATTCGATTTTCACGACATTGTCGTTTCAATCAAATCCAGCGACGTGCGCACCACCATCGCCGCGAACCGCCTTTTTGCCGAACGCACCGATTACCCGCTTCATTTAGGCGTTACCGAAGCCGGAACCGAGCGTATGGGGTTAATAAAATCCAGCATCGGACTCGGTTCACTGCTTGCCGACGGCATCGGCGACACCATCCGCGTTTCCCTCTCGGACGACGTGACCAAGGAGGTTGCGGCGGCAAAGGACATTCTGTTTGCGCTCGGACTGCGTAACGGCGTGAAGATCGTTTCCTGCCCGACCTGCTCACGCTGCAACATCGGCGTATTTGACGCGGCCAAACGCTTAGAGGAAGCCTTAAAGGACAAGCCGTGGAACATGACGGTGGCCGTCATGGGCTGCGCGGTCAACGGACCGGGTGAAGCAAGAGAAGCCGATATCGGCGTTGCCGGCGGCAACGGAAACGCACTGCTTTTCAAAAAAGGCGAGATCGTGCGTTCCATCGACGCGGATAAAATTTTCGAAACGCTTCTCGAGGAAGCCGAAAAGCTGCATAAAGAGTAAGAAACCAACTGACACGGCAAAAACACGCAAAGGAGCCGGAATCATGGCGATGACCTTTTACGAAAAATTCAAAAAATACGCGCCGACCGACGCCGAGCGTGAAATACTCGATCACATCACCGCCTTCACGCCCAAGGTGGACGTGGAAAATCGCTATATCAGCGTGTATGCGGATTTTGATGCCTACATACCGCCGCACAAATTCGACGCAATCGAACAGAATATCCGCACAACCTATGAGTTAAACTGCATGAGCTTACATCCGTCCTATGTCAACACGGCGTTCGATATCCGCTACATGGATGCCGTCTTTTATGAGCTTGCCAAGCTCACAGCACGCGGACTCGGCTTTTTTAACGGCGCCGAAACCGCTCTCGAAGGCGCGGATATCACACTCGGCGAAAACGAAACCTTACATATTTCCCTCAAAAACGGCGGCAAGGAATTACTCTTGTATTCCGAATGCGACAAGCTGATTTCCGACGTCATCTTCCGGATGTTCGGCAAACGCTTTGCCATTGATTTTTGCGGCGTTACCAAGCTCAACTACGAGGATTTCATTCCGCCGCCCATGCCGTATGTTGCGCCGCCGCGCTCCAAAGAAGAGATCGATGCGGAAAATATCGAAAAAGCCGCCGCCATCACAAATTCCGTTTCTTCGGTCGATGTCAAAACCGAAATCGATGCGCTTCATGCCAAAATCACGGTCGGCGAAATGTGCTTTGACATTTCGGACATCAAAGATGTCCACGGCCGCATCAAAAGCTTGGATGTCACGCCGCTGCGTGCCCTAACGCTCGAATCCGAAAATTTCACAATCTGCGGCGTGGTCTTTTCGTTCCAAAAGAAACTGACGCGCAAAGAGGACCGCTACATCGTGTCGTTCTACGTGACCGACAACGATTCGTCGGCGGTGGTCAAATGGATTTACGACGCCGAGCGCGACGCGGACTATGCGTGCATCAAGGATGGAGCCGCCGTCATGCTCCGCGGCAGTATGCAGATGGATAAATTCGAAAACATCCCGGTCATCCGTCCGTCAGCCATTGCGCTTATCAAACGGCAGAAAAAGACCGATACTGCCGAAAAAAAGCGTGTCGAACTGCACCTACACACCACGCTTTCCACCATGGATTCCACCTTTTCGCCGGAGGCTGTGGTCGAAACGGTCTCTCGGTTCGGACATACAGCCGTCGCCATCACCGACCACGGCAATTTGCAGGCATATCCCGAAATCATGACCGAAGCCGAAAAGGTCAGCGCCGATTTCAAAATCATTTACGGCATTGAATCCTACTTTGTGGACGACACCGCCACGGCGGTGTTCGGAAGCGGTGCCGCGCAGATCGATAAAGACACGTTTTGCGTCTTTGATATCGAAACCACCGGTCTTTCGGTCAAGGACTGCGCCATCACCGAAATCGGTGCGGTGCTGTACCGCGGCGGCGAAATTCTCGACACCTTCGAGAGCTTTGTCAATCCGCATATGCCCATCAGTGCCAAAATCTCAGAGCTGACCGGCATTACCGACGACATGGTAGCCGACGCGCCGGACATAAGCGAGGTTTTGCCGAAGTTTTTGGCGTTTGCCGGAGAAGCGGTTTTCGTGGCGCACAATGCGAACTTTGATATCGGCTTTATCCGTCATGCGGCCGAAGAATGCAGTATTCCCTTTGCGCCGACTTTTATCGACACGGTCGCGCTTTCACGCTATTGCAACGACGATCTGAAAAAGCATACGCTTGACGCGGTGGCCGACTATTTCGGTCTCGGTGATTTCAACCATCACCGCGCATTTGAGGATGCGCATATGCTTGCGCTCATTTTTGCAAAGCTGTGCGAAAAGCTTGCCGGAGAGGGCATTCACGACCTTGCCGGCTTAGTCACCGCCATGAGCGGCCAATGCGACCCGAAGAAACTAAAGAGCTATCACCAAATTATTTTAGTCAAAAACAAAACCGGCTTAAAAAACCTGTACAAGCTCGTTTCGTATTCCTATCTCAACTATTTTCACCGCGTGCCGCGCATTCCCAAAACCGTGTTAACTGCTCACCGCGAAGGGCTTATCATCGGCTCGGCCTGTGAGGCGGGCGAGCTGTATCAAGCCGTGCTTTCGGGCAAACCGTGGAACGAGCTGTGCGACATGGCAAAATTCTACGATTATCTTGAAATCCAACCGCTCGGCAACAACCAATTTATGATCGATACGGATATCGTTTCCGGCAAAGAACGGCTCATCGAGATCAATAAGACCATCATCAAGCTCGGCGATGAGCTTGGCATTCCGGTGGTTGCCACCGGCGACGTGCATTTCAACGAAAAAGCGGACGGCATTTACCGCAAAATCCTGCTTGCCGGTCAGAAATTCAAGGACGCTGACCGCGATATCCCGCTTTATATGCGCACGACCGAGGAAATGCTTGCCGAATTCGACTACTTAGACCCGGACAAGGCCTATGAAGTGGTCGTCACCAACACCAATCTCATTGCCGACCAAATCGAAAGCATCCGTCCGATTCCGCCCGGCTCTTTCCCTCCGCACATGGACGGTGCCGAAGAAGAGCTGACAAACAGCTGCTATGAGCTTGCCAAAGAGCTGTACGGCGACCCACTTCCGGAAATCGTGGAAAACCGCTTAAAGCGCGAGCTGACGCCGATCATCGACCACGGCTTTGCCGTTTTGTACGTCATTGCGCGCCGCCTCATCAAGTACAGCGAAAAGAACGGCTATTTGGTCGGTTCGCGCGGCTCGGTCGGTTCGTCGTTTGTTGCGACCATGGCCGGCATCACCGAGGTCAATCCGCTTGTCCCCCACTATCGCTGCCCGAAATGCAAATACAGCGAATTCATCACCGACGGTTCGGTCGGCTCGGGCTTCGACCTGCCCTCCAAGGCCTGCCCGAAATGCGGCGAAACCATGATCGGCGACGGGCACGACATTCCGTTTGAGACTTTCTTAGGCTTTAAGGGCGACAAATCGCCGGATATCGATTTGAACTTTTCCGGCGATGTGCAGGGCAAGGTGCATAAATACACCGAGGTGCTTTTCGGTGCGGAAAACGTGTTCCGCGCCGGAACGCTCGGCACGCTTGCCGACAAAAACGCCTACGGCTATGTCAAACGTTACTTAGAGGAACGGGGACTAACCGTCAACAAAGCCGAGGAACAACGCCTTGCCAACGGCTGCACCGGCGTCAAAAAAAGCACCGGTCAGCATCCGGGCGGCATTGTGGTTATTCCGAAAGAATACGACGTTTACGACTTTACGCCCGTCCAACACCCGGCCGACGACCCCAAAAGTGACATTGTCACCACGCACTTTGCCTTCAAATTCTTGCATGACACGATTTTGAAGCTGGATCTTCTCGGCCATGATGTGCCGACCAAATACAAAATGATGGAAAAGTTTTCGGGATTAAACGTTCTCGACCTTCCCATGAACGACCCGGAGGTTATGGAGCTTTTCATTTCCACCAAATCCATCGGCGTGGAGCCGGAGGACATCGACAGCGAAGTCGCCACCTTCGGACTTCCCGAATTCGGCACCAAATTCGTGCGGCAGATGATCGTGGAATCCAAGCCCAAGAACTTCACCGACTTACTTCAGATTTCCGGCCTTTCGCACGGCACGGACGTGTGGCTCGGCAACGCACAAGAGTTAATCCACAACGGCATCTGCACCATTAGCGAGGTTATCGGAACACGCGACTCCATCATGACCTACTTAATCCACAAGGGACTTGACCCGTCGCTTTCCTTCAACATCATGGAAATCACCCGAAAAGGCAAGGCAAAATCCAAGCTTACGCCCGAAATGGTGGAGGAAATGAAGCGGCATGACGTGCCGGATTGGTACATCGACAGCTGCTTCAAAATCAAATATATGTTCCCGAAAGCGCACGCCGTCGCTTACGATATGTCGGCACTGCGCCTCGGCTGGTTCAAGGTGCATATGCCGCAGGTGTTCTATGCGGCGTTCTTATCGGTCGCGCCCGGCGGCTTTGACGCGGATATCGTCACAAAGGGCAAGGACAACATCAAAGCGGTGCTTCGCGAGATCGAAGCCAAAGGCAAGGACGCTTCGCAGAAAGAAACCGACATGATTGCCACGCTTCAATTGTGCAACGAGGCCTGCGCGCGCGGATTTGTCTTCTTGCGGCCGGACATCAAAAAGTCCCACAGCTTCCACTTCTTACCCGAGGGCGAAAAGGGCATTCGCTGCCCGTTTTCCTCCATGGGCGGACTCGGAGAAGCCGCCGCCGAAAGCCTATACAACGCCTGCCAAGGCGCGGAAATTCTGTCAGTCGAGGATCTGCGCACACGCGCGCAGGTCTCCAAGGCTGTTATTGAGATTTTGCGCAAAAACGGCGTTTTGGACGAATTAAGCGAAACCAACCAATTGACCATGTTTTAACCCGCCGCCCAAGGAGGTATGCCATGACCGTTATCGAGCTGTTTGATCATTCACCGCTGCAAAATCTGTCCGGCGCACTGAATTTTCCGGCCGATCGGGTAATTTTTGTCGGCACCAACCGCCGAAAGCTGGAAGCGCACCTTGCCGTCTATCAGGCACTTCTTGCCCGGTTTCGCCCGACAGCGCATATCGACCTTGCGCCTGTGCCGAAATACGATCTGTCCGCCGTCGTCGCGCTCCTTTGCCGCATTGCCGAGACCGACAAGTCCGTCATTTTCGACGTTTCCGGCGGTGACGACTACATTCTTGCCGCGGCAGGCGTTGCCTATGAAAAATGCCGTGAAAAAGGGTTTGACGTGCGTCTGTCGCATTTCAGTGTGCGTTCGGGCCGCTTTGCCGGACTTGACCGTATAAAAGCCTTTTCCGAAACACGCATTGAGCTGACCTGCGATGAGGTGATTTCACTGCACGGCGGCGCAATCGTCTATGCCGAGCAAAAGAAAAACGGCACGATGCGCTGGGATTTTTCCGACCGCGGCTTCGGCGCGGATGTGTTGACGCTGTGGCAGCTCTGCCGTGCCGACTGTCGGGATTGGAACCGCAAGGGCGCGATGATGGGCGAATGGGAGGGCTTGTGCGATGCCCGGCTTCGTGACCCGAAGACCGTGCCGAGCGACGTGGCCGTTTCCTACGACCGCTTGCGCGAAAGCGGAAAGCGATACTTGGCAAACGCACTTCTTCCGCACCTAAAGGTGCTTGCTTCACATGGATTCATCGAAAATCTGCAAAATACCGAAGAGGCATTGTCGTTTTCGTACAAAAGCCGCCAGATCCGTGCCTTGTTGGTAAAAGCCGGCACGGTTTTGGAGCTTGTCACCTATCTTGCCGCCAAAAATGTCAAAACCGCCGCCGGACGCTATCTCTACAACGATGCCCGCACCGGCGTGGTGCTCGATTGGGACGGCAACATCCACGCCGACAATCCCTCCTTTCCGGACACCGAAAACGAGATTGACGTGCTTCTTGTGCGCGGCATGATTCCCGTGTTTATCTCCTGCAAAAACGGCTCGACCGATGAAAACGAATTGTACAAGCTTTCCGCCGTCGCCGAGCATTTCGGTGCAAAATTTGCACATAAGGCACTCATCGCCACCGATTTGCAAAAAAACTATACCTCTCTTGCCCGTTTCACCGACCGTGCGCGTGAAATGGGCATCACCGTCATCGACGGCGTACACAAAATGACCGCGAGCGAATTCTGCCGTCAAATCGGCTCGCTTGCCGCAAGGTAGGATACCCATGGAACTGCTTCTGTTACACAACGAAAAAAACTATGTCGTCGCCGTCAAACCGCGCGGCGTTCTGTCGCAATGCGCGTCAAGCGTCACCGGAAACGTGCCGGACATGGTGAAGCTGCTGTCCGAGAGACTGCAAGCGGACATTTTTCCGGTGCACCGGCTCGACCGCGAAACAGCCGGCGTGATGGTTTACGCCAAAAACAAGCGTGCCGCGGCGGCTTTTTCCGCGCTTGCCGCCCAAAACGGCCTTGACAAGCGGTATCTTGCCGCCGTAACGGGAAAACCCGAACCGCCGTCCGGCGAAATGCGCGACTTTTTATACCACGACGTGCGCAAAAACAAAAGCTATGTGGTCTCGCGCAAGCGTGCCGGTGTCAAAGAGGCGCTTCTCGATTACGCGCTTCTCGACACGCGAATGTATGCCGAAAGCCTTATTTCGCTTGTACGCATTCATCTGCACACCGGACGCACCCATCAGATCCGCGTGCACATGGCAAGCATTGGTCATCCGCTGCTTGGCGACACGCTGTATTCCAGCGGAAAGAGTCCCTACAAGCTGCAGGGGCAGACGCTTCATGCCATGACGATCGGCTTCATTCATCCGAGAACCAGAGAGTACATGGAGGTTACGGCGCCTCTTCCAGAATATTTTGAAAAAATTCTAAAAGATTTGCGATAATTTCAAAAAATAATTCCGTTTTTCAAAAAAATGTATTATAATATATTCATAGAATGTTAGGAAAGGCGGGATCTTTTATGGGCAACAAAATCTATACCATTGGTCGTGAATTTGGCAGCGGGGGAAGAGAAATCGGCGAAAAGCTTGCGGAACGTCTTGGAATTAAGCTCTACGACAAAGAATTGTTACAGCAGGCGGCAAAGGAAAGCGGTTTCTGCGAGGAGATTTTCGAGAATCATGATGAGAAACCGACCAGCAGCTTTTTGTATTCCCTGGTCATGGATACATATTCGCTGAACGGCTATCATTCGGCACCGTTTCTCGATATGCCTTTAAACCACAAAGTGTTCCTGGCGCAGTTTGATACCATCAAAAAGATTGCAGAGCGGGAATCCTGCGTGATTGTCGGAAGATGCGCCGATTACGCATTATCGGACAAT
>OIWM01001119.1_pt1 | contig 28525 bp, 28 predicted proteins | sample 1587451 | NCBI WGS metagenome assembly OIWM01 (sample SAMEA3888907, study PRJEB22519) | human gut metagenome | biome: human gut; feature: human-associated habitat; material: faeces | place: Denmark | collected 2011
GCCTTTTTCTAACTTGAAATCTTGAAATTCCTACTTGACTTTCATTAGCAGGTCTTTCCGGGCATAACAAAAGCCCCGCAGGAGTAGGGCTCCCACAAGGCTTCCGTATGTTTCATTTTGTCCATCATAATACTATCATAGGAGGCGACTCTCAATCTCTCTCATTTACTCTCATGATGGCAGCCACACAGGAAAGGGCTGTATCGTGCATCCGGTAAATGTGCTGGATGCTGTAATGCATCTCAACCGCAATCTTCTCCCACGAGAGGAAGCACAGATAACGCTTCTCCAGCAGGGTTTGCAGTTCAACATCCGAAACGGCCCGGATTGTGGCCATGATTTCCTTTTTCAGTTCCACCAGATCCTCGACGTCGTGTTTTAGGCTTTCCTCAACCTCGATTATCTTCAAAACGGCCCGTTCTACTTTGGAGCCACCACGATTCGGGTTTCTCGGCATATCGCTATAAACGACGGTGCAGGATGTGGCCAGTTCATTTAAAGACTCGATCTGCTGGAGCTTGGATTTAATCCGCATATCCAGCGTCCGGGCCTGTGACAGATATTCTTTAGCGGTCATTTCGCTTCTCCTTCCGTAGCTCTTTTATGAGGAATTCCGGATCGACTTTTGACAGGACACCGAACCAGCCGGAACGGAAGAATCGCTCTATTTCCTGAAGCTGCTGTTCGTCGTCGGTTAGCCGGTAATCCTTGGCCGCCTGCAGAATGATGGCGTTTGCCAGATTCTCGTATGGGTTCAAAGTCGCACCTCCGAATTTGTGATCACTCGGATTGGCGTAGATTGTCGAATATTGTCATTAGATTTTCAGATTTGCCTTGACCGCAGCGATCAGAGCCGACTGCATTTTGTCTTTGGTCTTAAGTGCCCGGAGAATCTGCTCATCAATAGTGCCGTCCGTCACGATATGCTGAACGACCACAGTTTCGGCAGTCTGACCTTGCCGCCAGAGCCTTGCTATGGTCTGGGAATAGAGCTCCAAGGACCATGTGAGGCCGAACCAGACGATGGTGTTGCCGCCGGTCTGAAGATTGAGACCATGTCCGGCAGAAGCCGGGTGAATCAGGGCTACCGGGATTTCGCCGTTGTTCCATCTGCGGATACTGTCGGCTTTGTCCAGCTTGGAAAACGGGATATGCCGATCATGTAACCGTTTCATGATCCGATCCAGATCATGCTGGTACCAATAAGCCACCATAAGAGGCTTACCGTTTGCCGACTCGATAATGTCCTCCAGAGCGTCCAGCTTTTGCTCGTGAATGGGGACCGTTTTCCCGGTATCGTCGTAAATGGCACCGTTAGCCATCTGGGAGAGTTTGCCGGAGAGGGCTGCGGCATTGGCAGCGGATATTTCGCCTTCGGGCAGGTCAAGAATGAACTGTTTTTTCATCTCGTCGTATGCGTCCTGCTCATCGGGGCTGAGATAGACCTTGTATTCGCTGGATATGAGTTCCGGCATCTTCAGGTGGTCCGTGGATTTCATCGAAATGGTGATATCCGAGATTTTCCGGTATATGGCTTGCTCGGCACCGGGTTTCGGACGGTAGCTGTAAACGGTCTGGCCGTTCATGGCGTCCGGCACGAAATACTCCTGCCGATAATAGGTAATAAACCGACCGAGGCGTTTTCCCATGTCGATGACCTTGAACTCTGCCCACAGATCCATCAGTCCGTTACTGGCCGGAGTGCCGGTGAGCCCAACGACACGCTTGATTCTGGGCCGTACCTGCATCAGAGCCTTGAAGCGTTTTGACTGGTGGTTTTTGAAGGAAGAAAGCTCGTCCACTACGATCATGTCGTAGTCAAACGGGAGCTTGCTTTTCTCAATGAGCCACTGGACGTTCTCACGGTTGATGATGTAGATATCGGCTTTTTTCGTCAGGGCCGCTTTTCGCTCAGCCTCGCTTCCGACCGACACCGAATAGGTCAGGTGGTGAAGCTGGTCCCACTTTTGAAGCTCTGCGCTCCAAGTATCACGGGCTACTCGAAGCGGAGCAATGACCAGCACCTTGTGAACCTCGAAGCTGTCGAACAGCAGGTCCGCAATAGCGGTCAGTGTGATGCTCGTTTTGCCAAGGCCCATGTCCAGCAGCACGGCAGCGAAGGGATGGTCTTCGATATAGTTGATTGCGTACCTCTGGTATTCATGCGGTTCGTATTTCATCAAGTATCCCTCCAATCTGCTCAGGGGCATCAAGGACATATACCTTGAAGCCCAGCCGCCGCAGTAATCCGTGTCTGGCTACCTGCAAAGGTCTCGGTTCCTTGCCCGGTGCCTTGACCTCCACAAATCCGATCTTGCCTCCGGGCAGCAGCACCAGTCGATCCGGCATACCATCAAATCCGGGGCTCACCAGTTTCGGTGCAATGCCACCGCTGTTTTTCACGGCTTTGACTAAGTGTTGTTCTATGATTTTCTCTCGCATAATGTTCCTCCATCAGGAATTAGAGTGGGTGGTGACGGCCTGTGACATGTATTTCCGTAACTTTTCTTAGGTCCTGTTTTTTAGTGCTCTAAGAATAGTTTCTGTAAAGACTGTCAAAGACCGTCACCCTTGGTTCAATCAAGGAAATCCGATTTAAGCTGCAGGCCTAAGATCAGCCGTGCAGATTTGTTTCTCTTCCTTTCAAAACCGGCGCATTCCAGCGCAGTATAGAAATCAGTTGTGCTGCGGATATAGTCGCCCACCTGCATGCAATAGCTGCGGTATGCGTTGTAGACCTCGCCGGATTTAGCGATCAGGCCTGATCCGACCTCACAACATTCATCGAGGAACTGCGAGAGCCAGTCGTTATTGTCCTTGTACTTCTGAATCGCAGCATCCACCACAGCCGGTTTAACGATGTGATAATCCTTTTCGATCACACGCTTGGCACCGGTCATGATCCATTTCAGAATTGCACCGCCAGCTTTGTTGAAAAGGTAATCGGCATAGTTCTTGATGTCAGAAGAGCCTTCAATCTTGGCGTTAAACGGAATGACAATCAGCCTACGCCATGTTCCGGCATCAATTGCACCGACCTTCGGCAGATGGTTCGTGTAAAGCACAAGGGTGTGGCTCGGTACGAAACTGAACGGGTCCTTGTACTTTTTCTCCGCATAGATCTCGTCCGTTGAACAGAGCTGTTTGACGTTGGATGTGTTCAGGCGCATGCCTTCCTCCAGCTCGGCGGCAATGATTATCCGTTTACCTTTGGCTTCAGCCAGCTCCGGCTTTACATTCCGCTTGCATCCGACGGTCAGAGTATCTGCGGACATGTTGCCGCTATAGGTGCCCAGCACACGGGAGAGCGTATTCCAGAAGGTAGATTTTCCGTTACGACCTTCTCCGTAGGCAATGATCAATCCCTCGACACAGACCTTCCCGATAGCGGAAAGACCAGCGATCTCTTGAACATAATCGATGAGCTCGTTGTCACCGCAGAAGAAGGTCTCCAAAGCGTCCTGCCAGATATCCATACCATCATCGGACGGGTCAACCGTGGTCTGCTTGGTAATGAAATCCGCAGGAGTGTGCTCATGAGCAGAAGGAAGACCAATACGAAGGTCATAAGTTGCTGACGGGGTGTTGAGCAGAAATTCGTCTGCGTCAAGCTGCCGCTGGTCAATCTCAACCATCGGGTGTGCTTCCTTTAGGGCAGCGGTGATGTATTTGGAATCTCTGCGCTTGATGGCATAGTTGCGGTAGGTTGTGGCGTTCTCGTACTTTTGGAAGGAACGAGCCTGTTCTGAGCTGAAAGCCATAGCCGCTTTCTTTGGACCCATCGATGCCAGCAGCTCCCATGCGCCGTTTTTCATCATTTCGTCGGTTGCCTTCTTGATCTCGGTTTCGGCCTCCTCAAGCTGGCGAGTGGTGAGCTCCTGCGCTACGGCCTGAGCCTTGGGCTTGGATTCCTCCCAGAACCGACCGTTGTAGACCAGAAAATCGGTCGAGGGTGAATAGCGGAGCTTGCCTTCATATTCTATTGCCAGCACCGTAGCCTGTCCGACGTCGGAATAGTCGGAGGGCTTGAGCTGAAGGTCCTGATTGTATTGCTCCGGAGGGATGTATCCTTCCTGTGCAGCGACCTTTCCATAGAACCGCTGTGCGCTGCGCCAGATACTGTCGAGCTCCGACTGCTCCAAAGGCGGCTGGCAGCAAGCGGCCACTTCCGCAAAGTGCTTATGTGCCTCATCGGTATTTCCGAACCGTTTCAGGATGCGTCCGGCATAATGGGACAGGGTGGCGTTGCGGCTGCCTTCGGGAATGACGATGTCGCCATAGCTGCCGGAGTCCATGTTGGCGTCAAAATCGTCGTCAGCAAGGAAGGTGGTCAGCGTCATCGGGCCGTCAAAGATTTCGACCTCCGGCTCCTTTGTACCGAAGAAGAACCGAGCAGCATCGAGTGCCTTGGTGTCGAAGTACGGGAAGATGCTGTTGACCAGCTTTTTCATCTCGCTGTACTGGCCGGGTTCGATGACTCGATCAATAGCGAAGAATACGTGGAACTTCGGCCTTGCAGCTTTGCCACCTTTGGCTTTCATGTGATTGCGGCTGTAATGAATCGCAAAGGCAACACCGGGGAAAGCTGTAGCGACGTCTGAAGGATAGACCCATTCTTCCGGATCGTCGCTGTGGTCGTTATCGCAATCGACCGGCAAGCAATCGGAGCCGATGAAATTGTCGTTGCTGCGGTAGTTGCCCTGATACTCAGCACAAACATAATCGTGCTTTACAGCTTCGATGAGGCTGTCCTTCCCGGTGACCTCGACTTTGTGAGGGTAGGTGCAGTTTTCCGGTACCTCCAGACAGTTGGAGCGGTATAAAGTGAATTTCATCTTATTACCTCCTCGCAGGTCTCGCTGAAGTAGCGGATTCGATGTCCCTTCCAAGTGGCTCTCTTGATCTCGGCCTCCATGCCCTCGGAGATCCGGTCACCGAAAACCCACATCTCGGCACATTTACTCAGGATGGCATTCCCGAAGAACAGCCCCAGCTCACGCTCCTTGGGATTGTTGTCGTCAAGGAACTGTGGAAACAGCAGGTGCGGTGCGATGGGAATGTATCCGGCCTCCACCGCAAAACGGCTGTAGCGTCTGGCGGCAGCAGTGTTGTTTTCAATGTCTCCGGCATACGGGCTGCAGATATACACGATGGGCCTGAATGCCCGGAGAGCTTTTTCTTCTTTTTCAATGGCACAGAAGGCCCCGAATGCTGTGGGATCGGCATAGCCCTCTGCGTTTTTGTATTCGGCCATGATAGGCACCTCCAATCTAAAGTTCTCACTAACCACTGGAGGGTTTAGCGGTATTTGAACGAATCAGAATCAATCTTTTTTATAAAACATGGTCTCGTAGCCATCAGCACGGAGCTTGAGGCCGTCTGCCCACGGTGGGGTCCGGCCCATCTGTTCGCAGAGGACCTTCAGGTCGACGCCGGGGCTGGCTTCGATGACCAGCTCGTCGTGAATGTGCATGGTAATGAAGCAGTGCGACAAGGTCCGCATTGCGTAGCAGAGAATGTCACGGGAGGTGGCTTGGACGATGTTCTCCACGAGCTTCGGCCCGTAGGTCTCCAGCCGCTCCCATTTCTTTGTGCCGCCGATGCCCTCGTAGGTGATACATTCACCGCCGAACTGGTTAGTACCGAGCTTGGGCTTTACATAGGAGAGGCGTCTGCCGGACGGGAGCGTAATGAAAAGCATGCCGCTCCGGTAGCAGAACTTGATTCCGCAGACTTCGCCGTCCATGTGGTACTTCACGGCATTCATGGCTGCCCGGTCGATATCCCACCAGAACTTCACGATGTTCTGGTTCGAGTTTCGCCAAGCTGTGACCAGCGGCTGCAGCTCCTCCTCCGAAAGCCCCATATCCAATGCTCCCATTGCTTTGAGGGCTCCGACGGAACCGCCATAGCCGAGGGCGAGTTCAGCGATTTTGCCTTTTTGCCGCAGGTGGCCGTTCACGCCGTGCTTCTCGACGGGGACCTTGAACATCTGTGATGCGGAGGCGCAGTAGATATCGCCGCCTTTTTCAAAGACCTCCTGACGCCAGATTTCACCGGCAAACCATGCCAGCACTCTGGCCTCGATTGCCGAGAAGTCAGAAACGATGAACTTGTATCCCGGCTTCGGCACAAAGGCGGTGCGGATCAGCTGGGATAGCGTATCCGGCACATCTTCGTAGAGAAGCTCCACGCCGTCGAAGTTTCCGCTGCGGACCAGACCACGGGCCTCTGCCAGATCAGGGAGATGGTTCTGAGGCAGGTTCTGCATCTGGATAATGCGTCCGGCCCAGCGACCGGTCCTGTTGGCACCGTAGAACTGAAACATCCCACGAGCACGACCGTCGGCGCAGACTGCCTTTTCCATCGCCTGATACTTCTTGACGGATGACTTGGCCAGCTGCTGCCGGAGAAGGAGGACCTTCTGGAGCTCTGCCGGAGCGGTCTTGAGCATTTCAGCGACTTCCTTCTTGCCGAGGGAATCGACCTCCAGCCCGTTATCCGAAAGCCACTGCTTCATCTGCTGCACGGAGTTGGGATTGTCCAAAGCGGTCAGCTTCTTCATGGCAGCAGTGAGATCCGCACGGGAGCGGGTGTCCATAGCGATGGCTTGATGCACCAGCTCCATATCAAGGGCGACGCCTCTGTCGTTGATTTCCTGATCGAGGTGGTATTGCTCCCAGACTGTTTCCGGCACAGGGAACTTGGCGAGCTTTTCCTGAATGGACATCTCGACCTCGACATCACGGATGTTGTACCATTTGAAGGCGTCCCACTTGTCGGGAGCGTTTTCCGGCAGGTTGCGGGTTCGACCGCCATTGGTCTTTGTCGGCGCACAGGGCTGGCAGAAATACTTGATGAGCTCTTTGCCTTCGGTCAGCTTCTGCTTTCCGAGGCCCAGAACAGCACCGACGCCTTCCAATGAAAGGGGCAAGCCCATGTAAGCGGACCAGATCATGGTGCATTTCCATAAGGCCGGATCGAGGTAGTTGCCCACGGTGTCTTCCGGGATGCTGTAGTAGGCATTATCAAAATCGCCGTGATCTCGGAGCCAGCGGGAAAGGCATATCCTCTCGAACTGAGCATTGAAGGCCCACTTCGTCACATCATCATTTGTCAGCGCAGCGATGACCTCCGGCGGGATTGTCTCACCAGAGGCAAGATCGACCACCTGCACGGGGTTGCCGTCTGCGGAATATCCGAAGAGAAGAATGTCGAAATCTGTCGCCTCGGTATATTTGTAGACGCCACACTTGGCAAGGTCCACGCTGCTGTAGGTTTCAATATCAATACTGAGTGTTTTCATATACATCGGTCCTTTCCGTAGCCTGAAAGGGTGGCAGGATTGCTCCCACCACCCGCAGACCGGACATTACTTCTGTTCGAGCTCCTTCATTCGGGCCTCGTGGTACTCGACTTCACGAATGGCACGTTCTCGTTCAAGCTGCTGACGCTCGGCTTCCCATTTGGCGTTGCGAGCTTCACGCTCAGTCTCAAGAGCAGCATTACGCTTCTCACGCTTGCGGTCGTCGATGGTGTCGATGATGGACCTGACGATCCAGAACACAGCCAGAACCAGATAGAGGGACAGAAGCAGGATGCAAAGAATCGTAGTAGCGTTCATGGTGCGTACCTCCTTAAGACAGGAAATCTTCATCCGCATCGGTGGAGAAGTCAGACGCTGCGCTGGACTTGCCGCCGAGGGGTTCGCCGTCACGGATCTTCTGCAGGTTGTTCAGCCCACAGGCGATGCCCTTGTTGCCGTTGGAGTTGAAAGCGTAGAAGTTGATGCTGGCACGACCGTACACGCCGGAGTAAACCTCGGAGCGGGTCAGGATCGGATTGCAGTCGGCGTCCACAATGCCGGGAGCCGTGGCGGAGTTGGCGTTGATGAAGTAGCTGCCAGCGTAAGCCGGATCATCCGGACGCTCGGTGTCGCCGTCACGAAGAGGCGTCTTGATAGCGGTGAGAGGCGGTACGGTGCGACCGTTGCCCTTGAGCTTGGCCTGACCTTCCTCATAGGCCGCCTGAATCGCCGCTTTGATCTTCTGAACGGTCACGGTTTCAGTCTTCGGAATAATGAGGCTGACGCTGAACTTCGGGGTGCCGCCGTTGATGGACTTGGCCTCCCAGACATTGGCATAGGACCAACGGGTGTCCTTGCCGGTGATAACCTTCATGGGGTTTGCGAGTTTTGTAGAATTTGACATGTTAGTTGTCCTCCTTGAAATCATCGATAATGGTTGCCATTGCCGGTCTCTTATCGCTGTCCGGCACCAGCGTGGGTTTTCCTTGAGGCTTGGTGATCAGGCCTCCAAGAATGTCGTTGAACTGTTTCTTTCCGAGAAGCGAGGTCATGGCGGTGACGCCGAGAATCTTGTGTTCGTAGGGGTCGTACCCGGCAGCTGTTACGGCTGCGATGACGGCATTCTCGTCTGTGTACTTGCGGTTGGAGCGGCCCTCGACCAGCTTGTAGCCGGGCCACTGTTTACCGCTGATGGCTGCCTGAAGCGCATAGTCCTTGATGTCGGAGGCCCAAGCGATCAGCTCGTCAATGCGACCGAGGATTTCTTCGACCTCTTCATCCGTGAGCAGAGGCGGCTGCCTGAACTCGAACTTGGCAAGCTCCATGTTGGCGTTGGCTCTTTCACGGCAGTCAGCTTTGGCCTTGCAGAACTGGCACCATTCGCCGCAGTGGTATTCACCGTCTCCGTTGAAGGCAAGCTCTGCAGTCGGGGCAAGAACCTGATCGGCCCACTCGCAGAGTTCGCCCTTCGAAATGGTGAAGGTGCTGGCGTTGGAGCGTCTGGGCTGGTAGATGGTCATGCTGACGGTGTCGATGTCGTAGATGCAGTCGAATAGCTCCAGCGCACCGAGAGCGTACAGTTTCATCTGCGGGTTGTCATCGGCTTCGACCAGAACGCCTCTGCCGTGCTTGTAGTCCACGATGTGGAGCGTCCCGTCTGCGATAATGACGCAGTCGCCGGTGCCGAAGCCCTCCTCGACATACTTGGAGTAGTCGAGCCGCTGTTCGATCAGGACCACGGGGTCCGGGCAGGTCTTCTTGGCTTCTTCAACCAGCTCCATCACGAAGGCCACATAGCCGTTGGCGCATTCCTCCATTTCGGAGTTGTACCAAGTAAGGTCTTCGGTCGGGTCTTTTGCTTCCATACCGAGTGCCGTCCGGAGCTTGTACTCACAGAGGGCGTGGGCGTCGGTGCCTTCGGCTGCGAAATCGCTGCCTTTGTCGTCATAGCCTTCACAGAGCCTTGCCGAAGGTGGGCAGTTAAGCCACCTGTGCGAGGACGATGCAGAGAGAAGTGCGTGGTTAGCCATTGCCGAGCACCTCCGCATCCGCTACCAGAGCCTTGTAGCTTGCCGGGTCAACCTCGGAGAGCTTCTTGGCACCGTACTTCAGGAGAAGGTCACGGATCTGAGCGGTGAAGCCATCACGGGACTTTTCTGCCAGAATCGCTCTGACCTCTTCGAGGGAGAGTGCCTTTTCCGGTTCCGGAGCAGGGGCCGCTTCCTCACTGCCGCTGAATGCGCCGGTCAGCCAGTTGGCGATGTCGTTAATAGAAGATGCAATATCCCGCAACTCCCTGATGGTCGCTTCCATTTCGCTCATTTTGCTCATCACGTTTTCCTCCTTTCTGAGATTGGCTTGTCTGGTTAAGCTGGATCAGCTTCCTCGCCAGACGTCTTGACACTACGCTGATTGCCGTAAGCACTCCGATGAGCTCTTCATCAGTGACGGCCTTGTTGGGTCTGGACTCACTCATTGGTGGTTCCTCCTTTCTAAGGACCTGTGTTGTTTTGCTGTCCTCAGTACCCACTGGAGGGAAACCGGTGTTTTGAACGAAAAAATCTGAAAAAATTTTTGACCGCCGCAGAATTGCTTCCACGGCGGCCTTTGTTGGGTATTAGATGAAGTCCTTCAGGGCTTCACGCAGGATGGAGAACACCTTGTTCTTCTGGTAGTTGATGGTCGACTGGCGTTTGCCCATGTCGGCAGCGATTTCACGCTCCGTCTTGCCCTGCATGATAAGCTCGCAGATGCGTCTGCCGTCCGGGTCAAGGCGGTTCAGCTCGGCGTATAGAGCGTCGAGCAGTTCCTTATCCATAAGGATGGACTCCGCAGACGGTGCGTCGTCGGCCAGCGTGTCGCCAAGGGTAAGCTCGTCTTCCTCGCCGCCGATAGGCGTATCGATGGAAACCTTCTTACCGGCAGCGTAGAACGGGCAGCCGGGGCAAACACCGTCGCATTTCCAAAGCTGGGCCTTGGTGCAGCGGCACTCGCTGTTCTTCTGGGCATGATAGCGGGTGTTCCAGATGGGCTGGTAGTATGCTCTGTAAACTTCCTCGCTGACCTCGATAGGGGTCCCGTCGACCGGGATAAAATACTTCTTGTCGTTGTTTTGCATGAAAATTTCCTCCGTTCGATTTGCTTGGAACGGAGGAAACCTTCATGGTCAGCTGCAAATGGGTATAGAAATCCAACCACAGTCCCGACGGAGATTCCTCCGTTCCGGTCTGCAGCTTCCTTATCCAGTAGGCAGCTGTTCATTTTTACTTGTCCCATCAGGCGGCACTGGATCGTCCGGGGCCAGTGGACGTACCGCTTGTGGGTGTGAGCTTTCACTCACAGATACTATTTTATTGAGATTCCGGATTTTCACGAGGAAGTGGGACTTCCGGTTCAAGTGGCCGAAAAAGCCTGAAAAATAGGCAAAAAAAGAAGGCCCTCATGTCTTAAAAGACATAAGAGCCTTGATAAATCAGGGTTTTATACCGGAAGTGCGACTTCCGAATTATTTTTCAGGAGCAGTCATTTTATTCCCGTTTTTGGGTAGTTGTTGCGGAATACCGGCATCTTGCAGCTTTTCGTTCCACATGAAGATGTTTTCCATGTGATGGTGTTCTATCAGGTACCGATAAATGAGGTGCTCGTCCTTGGCGGTCATTATGTTAAAACCAGCCTTGAGGATTAAATCATAAGAGAAAGCCGGTTGCAGATTCAGTCCGATGCAAAGAGCAAGCACGCTTTGTAAGGTGATGTTGGAATCCTTCTTTTTTCGATAGTCTTGAATCATGCGAGAGCTTATGCCTGTACGTTCTTCCATCTTCTCGTTGGTGTACCCACGACGTTTGATATGATAGTCAAGGGTCCCACAAAACGATGAAGGAACCTCAGCAAGGATATCTGCGACTCGCTTTGCTTCTGCTGCGATGGCAGCCATTTCACGGGCACGTTTCTGTACATCTTCATTCTTGCCTTCCTTCGGATTGAAGCTGGCTTCAACAAAACTCTTTGAATCGGCATCTCTACAAAGGAAGCATATGCGGTAGAAAGAGTCATCATATTGGGTGCTGACCCGTGTAGTGCGGTCGAATACCAAACAGCACTCATCGACATGCTCTAAGGCGTATTCGGTAAGGGTTGGTTCAGAATCCTCCACAATACTTACATATTGAGGATCATTAATGACGAGTAGACCGCCAGCGTGAATAAAACGCCTCGCCGCAATATCCTCAGATAGATCAGGGTTAAGCAGGGACTGAATTATGACATTGTTTCGGTCGATGACAAAGGTTTGGCCTTTTTTCAAACTGCCTTTTTTGAAGGAGAATGGCGGGTAGTTCTTACCATCGACAAAGTTGAAAACACCGGCGGCTTGCTCAAAACCGAGCTCAACAGCACGGATCTTTGCGGCTGTCGTTGAAACCTTGAAAAAATCAGCGAACTCACTGATGGCAAGTTCCATGACGTACCCGTCACGGAGACGACCACGATATGCTCTGTGAAGTCTGTTTAGAATTTCGGAGAGTTTTGCCTTACCGGTTTTTGCGGGGATTAGAATTTTGGGAGCCAGCGCATTGGCTTGCCACTCCATCCAAGACAGCTCATCTTCGAGCTCGTTGGACTTCTTCTTATAATCCTCGACAACAGCGCAGGAGATTGCTTGGATATCAGGGTTCAAGAGCTTCTGAAGCTCGAAGAACTTATAGTGCTTGTCCCAATGGACACACTCGTGGATTACGGTATTATTTGTCGAACCGATATTTCGCATAAAAACGACATCGGGGTTAACAAGGACGGTTCCGGGGCATATAGTCCGATCTTCTGTTTCCGAGCATGTTTTATTTGTAAAAACCTCGACATTAGCGTCATTGAAATATGTACGACCAAAGACACCGTCCGGCAATGGAGCGTGATAAACTGTCAATCCCATTTTTTCAACAATCTCCTTGATGGGGAGCGGCATGGGCTCCTCTAACGCACGGGGACAGTATTTTTCGAGAAATCTCTCCGCATGCTTATCGAGATCTTTTGCGTAGATGTACGGGACCAAGTATTTAGTGAGCGCATCTTCTGCCCGAAACAGTTCTCTTGAATACTCTGATGCATATCCAATGCTGACTTGTTGGAGCCCATTTCTCAAAGTCGCTGATAAAGGTATTGAGATCCAGCATTCAGTAGAATCGCTTTCATAGTCACGTCGACCACGGCCAGAGATTTCGATTTCCGCACGGACTGTAACTTTACATTCAATCCTGTCGGTATCTGACTCATGGAAATTGACTCCCATGATTTTGAAATCACTCAATTCTACATAGGAGGGGTCGGGAACAACAGAAGTTGATAGGTCCAAGCGACCTTTGTTGTTAAAGAGGTATGATTTAATTTTGCTGAAAATTTGGTTATAGTACACGTCCTCAAGATAGGCCGCAAACGTATCATACTTCTTGGACAAGACACACCCTCCTAACCGAAAATGATTTGAACTCATATATTATACCACATCTACGATGAAATTTCAACCATAAACAGTGCAAATTCGAGTGTTTTCAGAGAAAACCTCTTGTGTTTTGCACACTTTCGTGATATAATATCTTAGTCGAGCTCTGAAACAGGCTTTTTAGATTTAAGGAAGGGAGATCCCGATGGAAGTAAGTTACAAAAAGCTATGGAAGCTGCTGATTGATAAAGATATGAAAAAGAAGGATTTACTTGCTACGGCAGGTATCAGCTGGGCCTCCGTTACGAAGCTGTCCAAGGGAGAAACCGTGAGCATGGAAGTCCTAATGAAAATCTGCAAGGCATTAGACTGCAACATCGGAGATATTATGGACCTTATTCCGGAGGAGGAAACAAGTAGTGAGCAGCAGTGATGAAATAATCGGTCATGCGAATCCGCACACTGTAAAGAAATTCGAGCTCATTGAAAAGTATGTTGAAGCATGGGCCCACATACTTCTTTTAAATCAATACTGCACAGGACTTGTTTTTATCGATTGCATGTCTAACAGCGGAGAATATGTTGACGATGATGGCAAGCAGGTGTTCGGTACGCCAGTCCGTGTAGCAAAATATCTCCGTCAGATTGCCGGACAGTATTTTGGAAAACAAATTGACTTGTATTTTAGCGATTTGTCGGCAGCGAAGACGGCGCATCTTGAGAACCTCATGCCCGGTGAAACCAGAAATTTTCATTACCACATTACAACTGAAGATGGTAACGAGCTTGCAAAACGGATAGGCAACTCTATGATAAACGGCAGACATTATCTGCTTGTTTACGATCCGTTCCAAGCGACTATTGATTGGAACGCACTATTTCCATATATCAACAATTGGTGTGAAATAATCATTAACCACATGGTTTCGGATTCCATGAGAGCTGTCAAAATGGTTAAAAAAGATGCTGCACGAAACAAGTATGAGCAGACCTACTTGACAGAATTGGAGAACCTCATTCCCTATGGTAGTGATAAAACCGCTTATGAAAAACGTATCGAGGAGATAATCAAAGCACTTCGTCGGAAGACTTCCCGGCAATACTACATAGCTGCTTTTCCGTTTTTTAATGAAAAGAACGCAATCGTATACGATTTAATCCATTGCACAAGTAATCTGAAGGGATTCCAGCTGTATAAGAAATGTGCGTGGCAGACGTTCGGAGGTAAATCTTCCACGAAGAATACGCATGGCTTAGAAAACCAGCTGATGCTGGATTTTGAGGGAATGGGCACACCGAAGACTCACACCGACGAGTTCTGCTTTTACATTAAAGATATTGCTGAGTATCTGCAGAAGTCATTTAATGGGCAGTCCGATGTTCCCATGAGCGATGTATGGGCATTACTGGATAACCATCCAATTTTCCCTTCCGATGGATTCAGGCCTCAGATAAAGAATGAACTGAAACAAAACCACGGTGCCAGCGTGGGCCGAAGCACCATAAGTTTTGTGGATAGGAGCTGATCCGATGAAGAAGGTTAAAGGTTACATTGAAAGAAAAACCATGCTCTATAAAACCGGTGTAGAGTATGGCGACTATACGATGAATCATATTCAGGGCTGCGCTCATGGCTGCAAATACCCGTGTTACGCTTTCATGATGAAGAAGCGTTTCGGGCAGATCAAATCCTACGAGGAGTGGCTGGAGCCCTATCTGGTGTCAAACACGCTTGAGCTGCTGGATAAGGAAATTCCTCGGCTGAAGGAAAAAATCAAATCTGTGCAGCTGTGTTTTTCAACGGACCCTTTTATGTACCAGTATCCTGAAATTCAGGATATGAGTTTGGAGTCGATAAGAAAGCTCAATGAAGCTGGGATAAAGTGCTCTGTCCTAACAAAGGGTATTTTGCCGATTGAGTTGGCTGAGTTTTCAAAAGAAAATGAGTATGGCATTACGCTGATTACTACAAATGAGGCATTTAGAAAGCGTATGGAGCCGGGGGCTGCACCTTTAAAAGAACGACTCGATTCATTAAGAGCACTACACGATACGGGCAGCATTACATGGGTGAGCATTGAACCATTCCCGACACCCAATATCTTCAGACAAGACTTGCAGGTGTTGCTGAAGGAAGTGAGCTTTGTTGACCGAATTATATTCGGTCGAATGAATTACAACACCGAAGTTACTGCTTATACGCAATATAAGCAATTCTTCAATGATAGGGCTACAGAGGTAATAACGTTCTGTAATGAGCATGGTATCAGTTATCACATCAAGGACGGAACGATAACTTAATAAGAGGTACACAAAAGAACCTGCTGTGTGTCAGCAGGCTGTATCTCTCTTAAAGCAATAATCAAAAATGGAGGTTTATCATGATTTACACACTGGATGATTTTGTGAGAGAGTACTCAAAGATTTGCGGCATGGGTTGGATTAGAACACATCGATCAGGGCCCACCGGAATAGGAAAGACGCTGGAGGATCTTCTTGGTATTGTCGAGAATAATATTGATGGTCCAGACTTTGGCGATTACGAATTGAAATCCTGCAGACTGGATTCAAACAGCATGCTTACCATTTTTACAAAAACACCTCAACCGCAAGGTGCTGCCAACACACTGCGGATGACATTTGGCTATTCAAGTGATGCATATGACAATGATGAAAAAGTCCTTCATTCCACGCTTTCTGCTGACCGCTTTGTTTCAATCGCTGACACGGGGCGTAGTTTAAAGGTTGTGTGTGGTCCGGAAAAAATCTCCATCATTGCTGAAGACGGCATCGAATATGCTTATTGGACACGGGACCAGTTGAAAAAGGCTTTTGAAAAGAAATACAAAAACAAGTTTGTGTACGCAAAAGCACAGTCAAGAGGCAGCGGAGCAAGCGAGGAGTTTCGTTTTGTTGAGGCTTATGAAGTCTCAGGCTTTAACTACGAGGCCTTTGTCGATCTGCTTGAGCAGGGGAAGATATACATAGATTTGCGAATCGGTCAGTATCACGGTGGAGCAAAAAACGGTCAGACACACGACCATGGAACGGGGTTCCGGATCAAAGAAAATGATCAACCGCTCTTGTTTAAGGTCAACAAAAAAATCGTTTAACAAACAATGAGGAGATACCCAATGGCAGATAGAAAAATCTTTGTATCGGGCGATTTAACTTCAGACGACAAATTCAAGGAAGCGATTGAGCAAGTTGAAAAGAAAGGGTTCATCCCATCACACCGAACTGGAGATACTGGTGTTGGCAAAACGCTTGAAGACGAACTTGGCGTAGAAGAAAATTCTGTTCAAGCTGCGGATCTCGGTGAAGTAGAGCTTAAAGCTACCCGTAGAGATTCAAATAGCAAGCTCACTCTTTTTACAAAAGCCCCCAAAAAGCGTGGTGTAAATTCTCGTGTGCTGCGAGCTCAATACGGGTACCAAACCGACGAATCAAGAGCTTTAAATCCGAATATCAATATTCTTCACACCCAAGTAAACGGACGGGATTTTAACACTCTTGATGGCGAACCGTTCTTAAAGCTGACTACACGGGATGATAGGTTATATTTGGAGCATGCAAAAGACGGAATCCTTGAGGATGTATACTGGGAACAAGAGCAACTCAAAAAAACCTTTGATAAAAAGTATCCTTCCAAAAAGCTCTACCACGTTCAAGCGGAATCTAGGAAAGAAGATGACGGGTCCGAGTCCTTCCATTACAGCGAAGCATACAGCTTGGAAGATTTTAGTGCCGAAAGAATGATAGAAGGATTAAAATCAGGTGAATTAGATGTAGACATCCGCCTTGGCGTCTATGCTTCCGGAGATCGAAAAGGAAAGCCGCACGACAACGGAACGGCAATACGAGTTTCTTCTAAAAAACTCGATGAATGTTTTGATAAAAAGAAAAAGCTATTATAAAAAATACGAGCTCCACTAAGTGCATTAGTGGAGCTCGGTTTTTAATTCTTGCGAAGGATGATGATGTGTTCCATTGTCATCGTGGAACCAGTTGCTCCGCTTACATTTGTGGGTGAATTCTGGGAAGGCATTACCTTGTTGGGGATATTTCTGTCAACGGTAAAGATCGGTGTTAATCCGTATTGGGGAGCCAATTCAGTTATAATAACATCAGTTTTTAGCAGCTCATTCTTTACTGTTCTGTTTCCAACCACCCAGAACTGATAACCGCCGGAGCAGGTCTTAGCCGCCACGCTTTTTATAGAGGCATCAAGATCTGCATAGAAGCTATAAACATCTCCGGCGCGTTCTACATCCTTGTCTTTGATTCGTTCCAGCGATTCTCGCAAAGTGGGACTCTGCAATGTGAATTCAAACCCATTTCGATATTTTTTGCCGCCCATCAATGATCTGTCAACTCCCATGATCTCTTTTTCTGTGAGATCAAAAAGGTTAATCCATTGAAGCGAGAGACGGCTATATTCTCCGTAGGCAACAGTAGTGCGACTATCGCCATATGGAGGGGAGGTAATGATAAGGTCGTAAGTGTCATCTGGAGCATCTGTTAAGGTGCAGGCATCGTTCCTAAAAACCGATACTTTAGGATGTGCGTTTTCTTTCTCAAGTGCCTCACAGAAATCTTGCATTTTGTCGATGTTCCTAATCAGTATCTTTTTGAACTCATTAAAAACATCCGGATTAAACGTGTGCACTTTGGCCACCGGCATACGAAACATCTTAAACTCCCCATTGCGCCGATTAGAAACAAAGCGGATACTCTCGCTTAAGGCGATAAAGAGAAAATCACGAACATCCTTGTCTTGAATCTTCTCAATCTCAGTTTTAATAATTGAGAGCTCAAGAATAACACGGGGCCGGAACCAGTATCCGAGGTTTTTGAAATCAGGAACTATGATATCCAGCTTTTTTTCTTCACAGAATTGTTCCAAGTATTTAGGGGCTTCATCACCCCAGCCTTTCTTATCAGCAACGTCCAAGCCAAGCGTATCAATGATATACGAATCAATCGAATCTAAGGCCCACGATAATTCGCTTCTGCGAGAAGATATACGTGACAGAAGAGAATCCGTTTCTTTTACGAGCAGGTCATGCTTAATGGGAGTAGTTTTAACTTTTGTGAGCAGCAATGCCAGTGGATTAATATCGTTTCCCGCAACAGTTTCTATACCACTAAGCATTCCTTCTACTAAAACCGTTCCTGATCCTGCGAAGGGGTCAAACAATGCGTGAACCGGCTGGAGCTCTTTAACCATTCTAATAATATTACGACTAATCGGGCAAACCATCATTGCAGGATAATTGTGGAGTCCATGCGTATATTCCTTTGTATCGTCCTCTCTGAAATCCCAATAGTCAATGGGGAGAGCTTTCAGTTTTTCAATCAGCAATTTATCGGTAGACGTGATCATAGTTCCTCCATTTTCTTCTTTTTTTCGATTCAGCACTTTTTTGCGATATTCTCCTTCGTGCGTTTTTACCTCAACAGTGCAAATCGTATCGTTGTGCCATCCTCCATGAGGAACAAGCAAAATCCGTTCAATCTCGAAACCATACTTGTATCCGATCCCACCGCTATTCCAACCAAATGTTATAACTTTGCCGCCGATTTTTACAATGCGGGATATTTCTCGCTTATGATTTCCCCAGAATGATGCCTTAGTTGTGTCCCATGTGACCGTATAGCCAACATCGTTATAGCATTCGCTCACCTGTCTTGGTGAATATGGGGGATCATATAACACACCATCGACAGATGCATCTTCAAATAGTTTCAAAAAATCAAGGGCATCTAAATGGTAATCTGTATCATATTCCAGATTGAGATCGTTTGTGACGCTTGCGATTTTATTTCTGTTAGCAAACGGGTCAATCCAATACTTACTAAGATCCACCTCCTCTTCGAGAAGGGCCTTGATGGGTGGAATCTCAAAAGTGTTTTTATTTGGCATCGACCAAATGCGTTCTATCCGAATACTGTTGGGGTCATTGGTCTTCTTCAAGATGTGCCTCCTGCTTATTCTCCGGTATAAGGACCAGGGCGTTATTTCCTTTATCGAAGAAAATATCTAATTTAGTCTTTCCTTTTTCGACATTCATGTTAGCTAAGACGCTTTTGGGAAGGCGTATACGCATATCTTGCTGAAGAGTATAAGAATCAAGATAGATGAGATCGTTTTTCATGAGAGTGCTCCTTTCTGATCTTGCCCTAATTATAGCACAAATCTGGCCTGAAATCAACCTAATTTCGGGCCAAATCTTTTAATTATTCCACACTTTTTAATTATTCCTCTGGCTGCCGCTTTTGAGGGGTAAGTTCTAAAAGCGACAGAACCGGCCAGCAACAATCGAATAAACAGAAAAAGGGCTTCCGAAGCTCTGTTGTAAAACACAGCGGAACCTCGAAAGCCCTTTATTTCAAGCCTTTTTCAGCACTTATGTGCCGGAAAAGGCTTTTTCTGTTTGTATCAAAGACAGCGTTTTTATAGACCCTTGCTGCGGTTCTGGCGGTATGTTCGTGCAGTCAATGAAGTTCGTGGAGGCACATCACGGCAACAAGAAGAAGGTCTCTATCTATGGTCAGGAATATACAAACACGACGTACAAGCTGTGCAAAATGAATCTGGCTATTCGCGGCATCTCTGCAAACCTCGGAGAAATGGCAGCGAACACATTCACCAATGACCAGCACAAGGACCTCAAGGCAGATTACATTATGGCAAACCCGCCATTTAATCAGAAAGAATGGCGTGGTGATAATGAGCTGATTGATGATCCGCGCTGGGACGGCTATGAAGTTCCGCCCACGAGTAACGCGAACTATGGCTGGATTCTGAATATCGTTTCAAAGCTCTCTCAGAACGGCGTTGCCGGTTTCCTGCTTGCAAACGGCGCACTATCTGACGACGGTACAGAGTTAAAAATCCGCCGTCAGCTCATCGAGAACAATCTCGTCGAAGCAATCATCATCCTTCCCCGCAACCTCTTCTATACCACCGACATCAGCGTCACGCTTTGGATTCTGAATAAGAATAAAAAGGCTCGTGTGGTTGAAGAAAACGGTGAGGTAAAACGCTTCCGCAACCGTGAGCGTGAGATCCTTTTCATGGACTTGCGGCAAATGGGAAGCCCCTATGAAAAGAAGTACATTGAACTGACAGAAGAAGACCGTGCGAAGGTCACGAGCGTCTACCACGCATGGCAGCAGGAAGGTTATGAAGAAACTTATCAGAATGTGCCTGAATTTTGTTACAGCGCATCCTTCGATGAGGTTGCAGAAAAGGGATTTACCCTTGTTCCGAGCCGTTACATCGAGTTTGTAAACCATGATGAGAACATCGACTATGATACAAAAATGAAGACGCTGCAAAGCGAACTTCGTGATCTGCTTGTTGCAGAAGAGAAGTCTAAGGCTGACCTGTTGACTGTGTTTAAGGAGCTGGGCTATGAAATCGAATTATGAACCCCTTGGTAAACATATTCAGCTTGTTGATTATCGGAACTCTGAGGAAGTCACCAGCACTGTTCTTGGCATAAGCATCGACAAAGAATTTATGCCTTCCGTCGCAAATGTAATTGGCACAGATTTGAGCCGGTATAAGCTGATCAGCAAGGGGCTATTTGCCTGTAACCCGATGCACGTTGGACGCGATGAACGTCTTCCGATTGCACTCTATGAGAAAGCCAACCCCGCAATAGTTTCTCCGGCGTATTTCATGTTTGAGATTATTGACCACGACATCTTGAATGAAGAGTATTTGATGATGTGGTTTCGCAGACCGGAGTTTGATCGTGAATGTTGGTTCATGACAGACGGCAGTGTTCGAGGCGGAATTACATGGGATGATCTTTGCCGTATAAAGCTCCCTGTCCCCTCCTATGCGAGACAATGTGAGATCGTCGAGTCCTACCGTACAATTACCGACCGCATTGCTTTGAAGAGAGCGGAAAATGATAATTTAGAAGCGACAGCACAAGCTCTTTATCAAGAGTTATTTGTAGATAACCCCGATATTTCAGAGTGGAAAAGCGGTTGCGTGGGCGATGTATTGCAGCTTCAAAGAGGTCACGACCTTCCGAGAACTGAAATGCTCGGAGGTGAATATCCCGTTGCGGGTTCAACCGGCACTATCGGATACCACAATCAATATACAGCCGAGTCACCTGTTATCGTTATGGGACGAAGCGGGAACATTGGCAATCCAAGGCTTTACCTCTGCAACTGCTGGACGCACAATACATCTTTGTATGTTAAACAGATTTTTCACGCCGACCCAATGTGGACGTACTATATGCTGAAAAATCTTAATTACGATAGTTTTGTTGGAGGGAGTGCAGTTCCTACTCTAAACAGAAACGACGTCCACGCCTACGGAATCGCTATTCCCCCAATAGAATTGCAAGAAACCTTTGGCAAAAAGGTGATGAAACTCATCCAATTCAGGGAAACAAACCTTTCCGAAATCGCAAAACTTGATGAATTGCAATGTACTGTACTTGCAACTATCTCAAGCCGCTAAATTATCATTTACCGTCCATTACTCTCACCAGTGGCGAGAGTTTTACCCTAAGAACTGCCACTGAAAAGTCGTTCTCTGAGAATATTCAAAGGAGACACGACAATGAAAGAACAACTGATTCAAGAAGTGCAGCGTCAGATGCTTCCGTTTCTGAACAACGCACAATTAAAACAGCTTCAAAGCGTCCTTGAAGGGGTGCTGAGTGGCGTAGAGCTAAGTCACAGCGCGGGCATGGTAGAAAGCGCAAAGGTCGATACGGTTGCCTGTTTCATCAACGCAAAACGCATTGAAGGCTGCTCAGAAAAAACCTTGAGCTATTACCGTCAGACCATTGTGTCAATGCTATCCGGCATTGACAAAGAACCACAAGAGATCGCAACTGAGGACTTGCGAAAGTACCTAACAGAGTATCAGGCAAACCGTAAGTCAAGCAAGGTCACGATAGATAATATCCGCCGCATCCTATCCAGCTACTTTTCGTGGCTTGAAGATGAGGATTACATCGTAAAAAGCCCGGTACGCCGGATCCACAAGGTAAAAACGGCAAAAGTGATCAAGGAAACCTATACCGACGAGGCATTGGAAATCATGCGGGACAACTGCTGCAATGTCCGCGATCTCGCTATGATTGACCTTCTCGCATCCTCCGGAATGCGTGTTGGTGAGATGGTTGCCCTCAACCGCGATGACATCAACTTCAATGAGCGAGAGTGCGTTGTTTTCGGAAAAGGGAGCAAAGAACGGATCGTCTATTTCGATGCAAGGACGAAAATCCATCTGCAAAACTATCTGGAAAGCCGTACAGACGCCTGTTCAGCTTTGTTTGTCTCGCTGACCGCGCCGCATGACCGTTTGCAGATCGGCGGCGTAGAAAGACGGCTTCGAGAACTGGGGAAAAGGCTGAATCTGCCTCGTGTCCATCCACATAAGTTCCGAAGAACACTGGCAACGTCTGCCATAGATAAAGGAATGCCCATAGAGCAAGTCCAGCAGCTCTTAGGGCATCAGAAAATCGACACGACCATGCACTATGCTATGGTCAAACAGCAAAACGTCAAGCTGGCGCACAGAAAATACATAGGGTGAGGTGTCACAATGAAAGAAGGATATAGGCTGCTTGGAGACTTCATTCGCCAAGTCGATGTCAGGAACACAGACGGAAAAGAGGAAAACCTTTTAGGTGTTTCCGTCCAAAAGATGTTCATTCCCTCTATTGCAAACACGGTTGGTACCGACTTTACGAAATACAAGGTAGTCAAACGGGGGCAGTTTACCTACATTCCAGATACTTCTCGGCGTGGAGACAAAATTGGTATTGCTCTTCTAACGGATTATGATGAGGGGCTTGTCAGCAATATCTATACCGTTTTTGAAGTGAAAGATGAAAACGAGCTACTGACCGAATACCTAATGCTCTGGTTCAGCAGACCGGAGTTTGATCGTTATGCACGTTTTAAGTCTCACGGCAGCGTCCGGGAAATTATGGACTGGGATGAAATGTGCAAGGTTGAACTGCCTGTCCCCTCTATCGAGAAGCAACGCAGCATTGTAAAGGCATACAATACGATCACGGATCGGATTGAACTCAAGCGAAAGATAAATGATAATTTAGCGGCTTGATAACTGTGCCAGTATCATCGTCTTAACCTTCGACAATGCACGAATTTCTGCTGAGTTCCGCTCTATGGACAACATAATCGGATTACAAAACCGGGCAAAACTCTGTTGAACCTGTTTGGGCGGCAAGATGACGGGAACCTGAACGAGTTCAGATTGGCGGATGCCTGTTACAGTGGTTCCAGTCTTCCGAATGTCAATTTGGTGCTTGCCAATAGAGTCTGTAAGCTGAAAGTATAGCACTGTCGGTTCAACAATTTCTGTATTTGCGCGCATCGCAAATAGTCGCTGGCTCAAACAGTACTCTGAGAAATCAGCTATGAAATAGAACTCACCAAGGGGAGCTTCGGATGTCATCAAGATGTCATGCGGTTGTAGTTTTTGCGGCATCCACCGTTCGTAAAGTTCTCTGTCAACACGGTTGGCTATATCGAGATTTATAAGTTCATGATTTTTGACTGATTTAGCTGAGATTGCAATTATTCCATCAGGGCTCCATTCACCACCAAGTTTAGTTGGCGTAAGACCGCGACGGTCAATGATTGTAGAAAGAACCTGACCTAATGTGGTCAATATCCAATCAGAGGGATAGGCACCGATTTCCGTGTCTTGAGAAGGTACTTCCTGAATTTGGGGATAGCGGATTAGTCTAAAGAACTCTGTTTCGGCAGTGGCTCGTAAATTATCATTTTCCTACGAAGGGAGGGACGAAAATGGACAAGGAAACATTGATCAGAATTGCCGAAGAACTTCACCAGGGAGCTTTCGACGCAAAAGCCTACTACCTGATCATGCAGCAGTATCGGAAGAACCAACGTAATTATGCCGAAGAGATGAAGGTTTCGCCAGCATTCTACCATACAGTCTATGATGCTCTGATGAAAGCCTGTTTCATGGAGATTGCCAAACTGTATGATACCTCGAATGGTGTCGTGTCCATTGGAACCCTCCTTGTTAAATGCGAGGGAAATCAAGACCTTTTCCCGAAGTACAGAGAAACTTTGACGGTGGATCATGACGGAACAACCTTTTTCTACCCGATCCCATATCAGCACCAACTCAAGCCGCAAGAGGAATGCTTTTTTAAGGACCGGGTTGAGCCAGATAGAAAACTCTTTGCAGGGTTTGATATTCCTGATGCCGCAAATGCTCCGGTTCGGGTAGATTTGACATTTCCAGAGTTCTTAGCTCTGTATCAGAAACGCTTCAATGCGTTAAGCAAAAAGAGAGAGAATATCCGAATGCAGCGGAATAAGCTCTACGCCCACAACGATGAACAGCGTATATTGAGCAACGAGAACCTAACGGATCGTTATCCTATTTTATATCCGGACATACAGGAAATGATAGACTTTGCACTCGATTGTACAGGGCTGATCCTCGGTGTTCTCACAGACGTAAACCGTGCAACGCAATACTCAAACATTGATGACTGGGAAGGTACACTCATGCTGGCACGTCTGGGTTTGAAGTATCAGGAGTACGACTTCCAGCAAAGTGAAAAAGCCTTTGAAGCAGAAATGCAGAGGCAGTTAGGGGGAAATGATAATGGCGAACTTCAATGAGCATTCTCTTGAAATGTCCATCATGGATTTGTTTCAAGATGAAGGGTATATCTATTTGAATGGTGAGCAGATCCACCGTGAACGTTCTGAGGTTCTGCTTATCGACGATCTGCGGAAATACCTCCTGAACAGGTATGCCTCAGAGGGACTTACCCCAAGCGAAGTTGATAGCATCATCCTTCGCCTGAGGTCTATTTCCGGTACGATTTACGAAGCAAACAAAGCAGTCTGCAAAATGATTTGTGACGGCTTCATCTTCAACCGTGAGGATCACACAAAGAAAGACATTTACATTGAGCTGATTGACTTTGATGAGCCAGAGAAAAACGTGTTCAAGATCGTCAATCAATTTGAAATTGAAGGCATCAACAACCAGCTACGCATACCGGACGGGATTGTCTTCATCAACGGCATTCCTGTTGTTGTGCTTGAGTTCAAGAGCGCAGTTAAAGAAAACACAACGATCATGGACGCCTATACTCAGCTCACCGTGCGTTATCGCCGTGATATTCCTGAACTCTTCAAGTATAATGCCTTCATTGTCATAAGCGATGGTGCAAATAACAAATACGGTTCCTTCTTCTCCCCGTATGACTTCTTCTATGCGTGGAGAAAGATTGAAGCTGACGATAAGGAATTGGACGGCATCAATTCCCTTGTAACTATGGTGAGCGGACTGTTCCGCAAAGAACGGCTTTTGGCAGTCATCAAGGATTTTGTCTATTTCCCTGATAGCTCGGACAAAGACCTCAAGATCGTCTGCCGCTATCCTCAGTATTTTGCTGCGGTCAAGCTGTTTGAGAATATCAAGGCGCATCTCAGACCGGAGGGGGACGGCAAGGGAGGTACATATTTCGGCGCGACAGGCTGCGGAAAAAGCTATACTATGCTCTTCCTCACAAGAATGCTTATGAAGAGTACCTTCTTCCATAGCCCTACAATCCTGATTATCACCGACCGAACGGATTTGGATGACCAGCTATCAAAGCAGTTTGTAGCATCCAAGAAGTACATTGGTGACGAAACCGTTGTGAGCATTGATTCCCGCGAAAAGCTGCGTCAGGAACTTCAAGGCAGGACAAGCGGCGGGGTGTACATGACCACCATCCAAAAGTTCACCGAGGACTTGGAGCTTCTGACGGATAGAGCGAATGTAATCTGTATATCCGATGAGGCACACCGTAGTCAGATAAACCTCGATCAGAAAGTCAAGGTCACTGCCGAAGGTGTAGAGCGAAGCTATGGATTCGCAAAGTACCTACACGATTCTCTCCCCAATGCAACCTATGTTGGTTTTACTGGTACGCCCGTAGATGGCACAATTGAAGTCTTCGGTCCGGTTGTTGATGCCTACACAATGACAGAGGCAGTCAAAGATGGTATCACAGTCAACCTTGTCTACGACGGACGCGCTGCGCGGGTTACGCTTGATCAAGCAAAGGTTCGGGAAATTGAAGATTATTATGACCGTTGTGCTGTTGAAGGCGCAAATGAGCATCAGATTGAGGAAAGCCAGAAGGCGGTTGCTCATATTGATGCAATAATCGGCGATCCTGACCGACTTCACGCGGTTGCGGAGGACTTTATCAACCACTATGAGACCCGCGTTGCCGAAGGAGCTACCGTTGCAGGAAAAGCAATGTTTGTCTGTTCCAATCGCAAAATAGCATACGCTTTTTATCAGATTGTTGTCGGGATGAGACCGGAATGGGCAGAGAAAAAGGTCTGCCCTGACGGAATTGAGCTGACAGAAAAAGAACGAAAAGAACTCAAGCCCATTGAGAAGATCAAGCTCATCATGACGCGAAATAAAGATGACGAGCCTGAGCTTTATGAAATGCTGGGAACGAAGGATGATCGCAAGGAGTTTGACCGTCAGTTTAAGAACGTTAAATCAAACTTCAAAATTGCTATCGTTGTTGATATGTGGCTTACTGGCTTCGACGTACCGGCACTTGACACAATCTACATCGACAAGCCCATCCAGCAGCACAGCCTTATCCAGACGATTTCCCGCGTCAACCGCGTCTATACCGGCAAGGATAAGGGCTTGATCGTGGACTACATTGGCATTAAGAAGAATATGAATCTCGCCCTCAAGAAGTACACCAACTTTGAGAGCGATGAGTTTGAAGGCGTCGAGCAGTCTATCACGATTGTTAAAGACCAGCTCGATGTCTTGGCTCAGATGTTCCACAACTTCAATAGCACGGATTACTTCAACGGCTCACCGAAAGAGCAGCTTGCTTGCCTCAATCGTGCTGTTGAGTATGTACAGCTCACGGAGGATTTGGAAACTCGCTTTATGGCGGCAGTCAAACGCATGAAACAAGCGTTCAACCTATGCAGTTCAAGTGAGGCTATCTCTGATAAAGAAAAGGACTATCTGCACTTCTACTGTGCTGTGCGCTCTATTCTTTTCAAACTCACAAAGGGCGATGCCCCTGACATTTCACAAATGAATGCCCGCGTCCGTGAACTTCTTGAAGGTGCAATTCAATCTGATGGTATAGAGGAATTGTTTGAAACAGGAAAGCATATCTCTGTTGATATTTTCAGCGACGAGTATCTGGATAAGATCAACGCGATCCAATTACCGAACACTAAAATCAAGGTATTGCAGCGGCTTCTCTCTCAGGCGATTGATGAGTATAAAAAGGTCAACCGTATCATGGGCATGGAGTTCTCTGACCGTCTCAAGCGGGTTGTTGATGAGTACAACAATCGCCGTCGTGATGAGGCTTTTGCTAATGAAGTTCTTGACGATGTGGCGGAGCAGCTTGCGAAGCTCCTTGAAGAACTCAAAAAGGAAAAAGACTCCTTCAAGGGCATGGGAATTGACTACGAGGAAAAAGCCTTTTATGACATTCTCAAGGCGGTTGCCAAGAAGTATGAGTTCGAGTACCCGGACGATAAGATGATTGAATTATCAAAGCGGATTAAGATTATTGTCGATGACAAAGCTAAATACACCGACTGGTCTACCCGTGATGACATTAAGGCAAATCTGCAAGTTGACCTCATACTGCTACTGGATGAATTTGACTATCCCCCCGTAACCATTGATGATGTCTACAAGGAGGTTCTGGAACAAGCTGAAAACTTCAAAAAGTACGCTCAATAACCCGCGTTCCATCGAAAGGAGTAGATCATGGGCAATTCAGTCATGTTGAATGGCGTCGAATATGCCGGAGAACAGATTGCCTACAAAGACAGCACCTATGAACTTGTGTCAAAGGTAGCATATCTGATCGGCGTCCCGCTCCGTATTTTTCAAAATGAACACGAGCCGCCGAAGATAGAGATATACGACCGGCTTGAACAGGATAAAAATGCCCGTATCATTCGCAATCTCTGTATCATCCGCACCGCCATTGAGCGCAACTACCGGAAAATAAATGACATCATGCGGATGGAGTATCGAGGGCTGCTTTCAATGCCAGAGATCATCCCGGCTTCCAGTATGCAGCAGCTTTCAAACGACGGAATCAGCTTTATCAAAAAGTCGAGTACAAAGCTCTGCCACCACATTATCGAGATCAACCGGCTGATTTCAGACCGCATTAACAACTGCAAAAGCCTCTTTCCAATCTGGATTAACTGGACGTACATAAAAGAGCTGTTCATTATGCCAAACGGCTTGACAGAGGACGGAACGAAAGATGCTGCGGACATCTATTACGCAAGTCTCTCCTACTACCCCTATCAAATGTACATCAACTGGGTACCGATGGACGAGGGCAATGTCCTCTATAATGATAAGAAGTTTGCTACCCTGCTTTATCAATGGCATTGCGACGCCTTCACGGAATACAGTAAAGTCTCCGATGCAGGGGCTTTTGTAAAAAACAATATCTACGACTTCATAGATGACAGTGAGAAGACCGTATTGGTAGTGGACTGCGAAAACTCTGACCCGTACAAGCTGTGCGCCACGCTCAAAAACCTTGATTATGAGGTCATGCAGAAAATTACGGCGATCATTCTCTTTGATGACGTACACACCGCTACGGCATGGCGGATTCTTGAAAACTACACCCGCATCCCCGTTGAACATATCATGATTGAGCGGATCAAGCAGAACAAATCACTGGTAGACATCAAGCTCA
>OIWM01001125.1_pt1 | contig 28428 bp, 20 predicted proteins | sample 1587451 | NCBI WGS metagenome assembly OIWM01 (sample SAMEA3888907, study PRJEB22519) | human gut metagenome | biome: human gut; feature: human-associated habitat; material: faeces | place: Denmark | collected 2011
CTATATTAGCTCGCTTTACCCTATTTTTTACGCAATCCTTATCCCGAACTCGCGTTATTAAGGAAAATAGCATCTAAGGCAAAGTCAACTAACGAGTGCAATATTGTGTACAAAGTGTTTGACGAGTTCACCCCTTGGTGTTGAGAAAAACTACTGTATCAATACACTATAATTTATAAAGTGTCATTTTGTCTACACTCTGCACTCTACACACCTAAATACGTGATTATCAATAATTTGCAAAGTGTAGACAACACGCTAAACTACCTACACTCATGTCTGCACTCGTCACTTTGTCTACACACCCGCACACATGGGTTCAAACAGTCGCGCCAGCTGCATGGTCCGGCATAGGGGGAGAAGATTTTCTTTCAGAGCAACAGAAATGTCTCCCCCTCATAAGTGTACAACGCCATTGGCTGAACCCATTTGTTAGTATGTCTATGCCGACAAAGACGTCGAAAAGTAAATGGAGGCAGGCAATTGTGCAGATAAGTGTAGATGCGTGTAGATGAGTGTATATACGTGTAGACGAGTGCAGACAAAGTGCAGATGAGTGTAGACAAAGTGCAGATAAGTGCAGATAGTATCTACACTCCATAAATCATTGATAATCAATCTATTAACTACAAAAAGTGTAGAGTGTAGACAATTTGTACAATTATATTTAGAGTTATTGCCGATGAAACGTAAACATGCGAACAGACTCAAACACTAATGGGAGCGACGCGTCTCGCGTCGGGATAGAAAAAGGGGAGAAAAATACGAACTCCACTAAACAATAGCTGCATCTTTTCCAGAGGAATGAGGCTGCTGAAAAAATCCCGGCGCGAGACGCGTCACCCCCATTAGAGGTAGCGTTTGGTGTCTGTTTTGCACACCCCAACCTTACAGGGCGCGACTGCCCCAACACGTACTTGATAACCCGTTAGCTAAGAATTTTGCCAACAGATATCATATACGGTCGAGTACCAACTTGATGAGTGTGTCAATACTGTTCTTATAATTAGGATTGGCACGATGCGCCACACGGTTGGCTATCACCATGCAGCAAGTAAGTGCCTTATGCCCCATCAAGAGCGACAGACCGGCAACGGCACTGCTCTCCATCTCAAAATTGGTGATGTGCTTGCCCTCATACTCAAATGCCTCAATCTTGTTGTTTTGCTCAGGGTCGGCCAATGGCAAACGCACCTGGCGTCCCTGTGGCCCGAAAAATCCGCCACAAGCAATGGTGATGCCGCGCACCATGTCGTCGGCCGCAATACGGTTGAGCAATTCCTCATTGGCATGCACGGCATAAGGGTGGGCTATACACTGGGTGCCATGCCAATTCATGTGTTTAAGGAATGCAGCTTCGAGCGGGAGGTCTGACACCTCATTACGACCCGCATAAAAGTTGAGCAAACCATCAAACCCTATACTGATTTCGCTGGCTATGAAAGTGCCCTCGGGCGTGTTGGGCTGCAAACCGCCACAAGTGCCAATGCGCACCAACTCAAGTTGGCGCAAGTTATCGTTTATGGTGCGTGTGGCAAAATCTATGTTTGCCAAGGCATCGAGTTCGTTCAATACAATGTCTATATTGTCACACCCTATCCCTGTCGACACAACCGTGATGCGCTTTCCATGATAGGTGCCCGTTATGGTACGAAATTCGCGGTTTGACACATCACACTCTTTCGTGTCAAAATGTGAAGCCACAAGCGGCACACGCCCAGGGTCGCCCACAAGAATTACCTTGTCGGCCAACTGCTCGGGTTTAACGTGCAAATGAAAGATACTGCCATCGGAATTTATAATCAACTCCGAGGGCGCAATAGGTGTTTTAGTCATGATATTGTCATTTTCGCGAGAGCACACAGCCCTCTGGTCTTTATTGTTGTAGTTCAGCCTTGCGCATATTCTTTTCCAACGTGTGCAACTGCACCTTCAGCGCAGGCAAATCCTTATTTATTAGCAATAGCTGGTTGGTCACCGACTCAGTGCGCCCCCCAGCAGCCACTTGCTGCTGCAAGCGGTCATACATCTGCTGCAAGCGCTCTATTTCATCGCTTGTACGGTCGGCTTGTTCGGCTATGCGTCGTGCTGCCTCGCTGCGAAACTGCGACAACCGTGTATACACCATTTTGTCATTTATCACATAGAGGCGTGCCTTTTCGCCTTGTTCAGTGACATTAGCTGACTTCAGGGCAGCAAGACGCGCCTGAGCTTGTTTTACCATCTCTACGTCAGTTTGCGTGTCGGCAATGGCATACAGTTGGGCCGCATGGAGCACCTGGCTGCGGTTGGCATCACTCATTTCGTACACCTCGCGTGTGGCATTAGGCACAAACACGTAAACACAAGCGCTGTCGGCCTCTTGATGACGGTCAGTCACCAACCACCCCAAATTGTTTTGCTCGTCAATGGCCAGCATATAGTCATTGGCAGGCGAATTGAACGGCATACCCATATTTTCGGCTTTCAAGAACTGCTTGGTGTCGGCATTGTAACGCGTTACAAATATATCGTAGCCACCTAAAGAGCCCTCGCCTTGTGCCGCATAATAAAGTGTCACACCATCAGGCATCAAGAAGGGGAAGTCCTGGCAAGTGGCACCGTCTTGCATGCCCTCAAGCGGCACTGCCCTGCCCCAACCATTGCCCGAGCGATAAGCCTCGTGCAGCAACACATTGTCGTGCGCACTGTCGGCGGCAGCAAACACTATGCGGTCTTTCAACTCGTTGATATAGCCCGTTGTGCCCAATTCGGCAGGTTGCACACGCAAGTTTGACGCCTCGGTTTTCATTTTTACTATTTGTCCGGCTCCTCGTGACAAGCGCAAAGAGGCAAGCACCTGCTGCCGTCCTACCTTGAAACTGTCAACAAAAACCACGCGCTCTGTACCGCGCAGCATGTCTGCTCCCATATTGGCACGTTGCAAGTCGGCCTCCAAACGCTCTGTTGAACGGCCTGCTGCACGGGCTGCATCAATCTCGCGCTGCAGCACACGGGCGGCATCACTAAAGCGATAATTCTGTATCAGTTGTTCAGCCGACTGCTTGGGCACTGCCGCCGCATTTGTCCTTTTTTTCTGTGCCAATACAGGCGAACTCAAGCCAAATGCCAACAAGCATACGGCACATATCAATCGTTTCATTGTGGTTTGCATCAGTTTAATATATGGTGTATAAGTTGGTTTTCAGTATTATTCTATAACGCGTTGACAGAATGTTTCCATGCTACAAGCACGTTTCCGGGCGCATTTATAACCTTTTGTTTTCAGTCACATCGTCCGCTTAGCAAGGCTCTTTTGATGCTTTGCAAGTTCAAATGTACGATTTTCTTTTATATGTAAAGGCGCGAATGCTATCTTTTATGTAATTTTGCATTCAAATGAGGAGCTAAGCAGGCGTTCTAAATCAATTAAGTTGATATGTATTGAACGCTGAATCTAATTCAGAAGTTCAGGCTTGAAGAACGAACGTGGCAGACTACGCGAATAATGGAACTTGAACGCATGCAACCAAGCAATATGCCAAAGCATATCAGCTAATGCGTTATACGAATGCCTACTTATATCCATAAAACAACAATAACCGTGAAACTGCGAAGACTCTATTACATACTCACGCTCTGCGTGTGCATCGGCATTGCCGCCCCCCGACAAGCTATGGCACAACAGCACACCGAAAAGATTGAGAAATACACTGTACAACCAGGTGAGACTATATTGGGCATAGCCCATCGCCATGGCACTACGCTCGACCATCTACTCAGTCTTAATCCGGGCGTACAGCCCGACTATGTGCAGTCGGGGCAAGTAATTAACGTGCCCTACGTGCCAGGCGGTGCCGAACCAGCTCCCACCCCGGCGCAACGCGCTGCCGCAGCTAAGCAGAAAGAGGCTGCTCTGAAACAACAAGAGCAACAACCTGTCAACCCATCGAAGGTGACATACACCACCGTGGGGGCCAACAAGCCTCAACCGAAAATAACCTATAAGGAGTACAAGGTAAAGAAGAAAGACACTGCCTACGGCATAGCCAAGACCAACAGCATTACCGTTGACGAACTGATTGAGGCCAACCCCATTCTGAAGCAAGACGGGGGACTCAAGAAAGGCGTCACACTGCGCATTCCCGTCAAAGTTTACCCTCCCAAGCCCAAGTATACCGGACTGGCCACAATCCGCATGGCCGTTATTCTGCCCATGTTGGGCAATGGGGTTGAAAATGTGCGCAGCGTTGAGTTTTATCGCGGTCTGCTCATGGGGGTTGACGAACTCAAGAAGGCTGGCACGAATGTGGTCATAAACGTCTACAACGAACCCGCCCCTGATGCGAGCATTGCGCAGCAAATGGTGCAAGTCATGTTGCAGTCGCCCGACGTAATAGTAGGCCCATTGTACCCCACCCACTTTACCGATGTAACAGCTGTGTCGTCAAAGCACACAAAAGTGGCGGTTCCATTCTCGTCGAAGGTGCCACAGGTTGACTATCGCCCCGAAGTGTTTGTGGTGAACACGCCCGCATCATACGAGACATCGCTGGCCATAGACTTGTTCATGACAAACTTCAAAAAGCAGACACACGTTATCATGCTGCACAGCGGCAATGGTAGCAAAAAGAATTTCAGCGAATCATTGCAGCGCCGGTTGGGCAGCGCCGGTTATGATGTGATTAGTTTGGCATCAAGCTCTACGGCCCAACAAATTAACGTGGCACTTTTAGGCAAGAAACGCGGCGAATACATCATCGTGCCCGACGATGCCAGCGAGGCCACGATGAAGCAGATGCTGGCCAAGACAACCGAACTGCAAAAGATGCTACCCGAATCCTCTATCTCGCTTTTGGGTTTTGACACTTGGCTGCCAAGCACCGAGGGCACCGACCGCAATTTGATACATGCCGCCGACACCTACATACTGACGTCTAATTATTATTATCCCTACACCGCAGCAGCCAAAGCTTTCCACGCCAATTACGAGACATGGTTTAAGAGCGACTTTGTAAAGTGCACTCCGCGCATGGCGCCATTGGGCTATGATTTTGCCCGTGGATTTCTTGGCGGCATGGCCACATACGGCTACGACTTCAACACACAATCACCGCAAGAGGGCAGCGTGGCAGCACAACCCAAACTGCAATCTGAGCCTCGATTTATAACCGTGGGCGGCAATGGCGGCTACGTGAGCCGCAGCATGTGGTTGGTACGTTTCAAGAAGGATATGAGCATTGTGAAAATAGCTGCCCAATGATACGCCGAACTATGATACTCCACACACTTGACATTAAACGCACTTTGATGTGGCTGCTACTGTGTTTGGTGCCAGCCTTGGCCCAAGCCCAAATTGGCGAAGCCCGTCACAACATCTGTATTGGCGTGTCGGGTGGTATGACGATGAACCGCATCGGATTTGACCCTACCATTAAGCAAAGCTGGCACTGCGGCCCCACATTTGGTGTGGTGGCGCGCTTCACGAGCGAACGCTATTTCAAGGCTTTTTGTGCTTTGCAACTTGAATTGAACTATGCCACGCTCGGCTGGCGAGAGAATGTGCTCAACGCCCAGTCACAACCATTGCCCGACACCTATCAACGCGACTTACATTATATTCAGCTGCCCGTTTTAGCACGCTTGGCATGGGGACGCGAAAAACGCGGTTTGATGGGATATGTACTGGCCGGGCCTCAAGTGGGCTACTGCTTTAAGGAGCGCACTAAAAGCAGTGCTTTCACGCTCGACAGCGAGGGCAATCCCGACAGGCCGAACGGTATGTTTGCTCAATATGGCATGCCCATACAAAAGAAATTTGACTACGGCATCACAGCTGGCGCTGGCATGGAACTGACCACAAACATAGGGCACTTCCTGATAGAAGGACGTTACTATTATGGTTTGTCTGACATATACAAAAACTCGAAGAAGGACGTATTCAGCCGTTCAAACAATGGCGCTATCGTGGCCAAGGTGACTTACCTGTTCGATGTTAAGAAATAAGTGCACGCAACAAGCGCGCTTTTAATGCAAATAACTTGCAAGCTTAACGCAACAATGTTTACCCAAATTGCCGAGGTTCTGCCACTTTAACTAAAAAGACACTGGCTGAACAACTATTTTGAATACTCACTAAGTAATTAAACATACACAATATAATGGAATTAGCAAAGACGTACAATCCCGAAGAGGTTGAAGGCAAATGGTACCAATATTGGACAGACAACCATCTTTTCTCTTCAAAGCCTGACGGCCGCAAGCCCTATACAGTAGTTATCCCTCCCCCCAATGTGACAGGTGTGCTGCACATGGGCCACATGCTCAACGAAACCATTCAAGACATTTTGGTGCGCCACGCACGCATGGAGGGCAAAAATGCTTGTTGGGTGCCTGGCACCGACCATGCCTCAATCGCTACCGAAGCCAAGGTGGTAAATCGCCTGGCTGAGCAGGGCATCAAAAAGACTGATTTGACCCGCGAGGAATTTTTGAAACACGCTTGGGACTGGACTGAGGAACATGGAGGCATCATCTTGAAGCAGTTGCGCCGCGTGGGTGCATCGTGCGACTGGGATCGTACTGCATTTACTATGGACGAAGAACGCTCGAAGAGCGTCATTCACGTGTTTGTTGACCTCTATCGCAAGGGGCTCATCTACCGTGGCGTGCGTATGGTCAACTGGGATCCTAAGGCTAAGACAGCACTTTCGGACGAGGAAGTGGTGTATAAAGAGGAGCACACCAAGCTCTATTACATGAAATACTATGTGAGCGAGGACGATGGCACCGGTGCCACTGGCGAAGAGGGTGAAATCATTCATCAAGACGCCAAAGGCCGCTATGCCGTGGTAGCCACTACACGCCCCGAAACGATTATGGGCGATGTGGCCATGTGCATCAACCCTAACGACCCGAAGAACCACTGGCTCCGAGGCAAAAAGGTGATTGTACCACTCGTTGGCCGCGTTATTCCTGTTATTGAGGACGAATACGTTGACATTGAGTTCGGTACGGGTTGTTTGAAGGTGACTCCGGCCCACGATGTGAACGACTATATGTTGGGCGAGAAGTATAATCTGCAAGCTATCGACATCTTTAACGATGACGCCACCATATCTGAAGCTGCTGGCATGTACGTAGGACAAGAGCGCTTTGCCGTACGCAAGCAAATTGCCATCGACCTGCAAGAGGCTGGATTGATGGAGAAGATTGAGGACTACGACAACAAGATAGGCTGCTCTGAACGTACAGGTGTGCCCATTGAGCCAAAATTGTCGATGCAGTGGTTCTTGAAAATGCAGCACTTTGCCGACTTGGCCCTGCCGCCCGTAATGAACGATGAAATCAAGTTCTACCCTACCAAGTATAAGAACACTTATCGCCACTGGCTCGAAAACATCAAGGACTGGTGTATCTCACGCCAACTGTGGTGGGGACACCGCATTCCGGCTTACTATCTGCCCGAAGGTGGCTATGTAGTGGCCGAAACCATTGACGAGGCTGTAAAACTGGCTCAGGAGAAGAGCGGAAATGCCAACCTTACTGCAGCAGACTTGCGACAGGACGAAGATGCACTCGACACGTGGTTCTCTTCATGGCTTTGGCCTATTTCACTCTTCGATGGTATCATGAATCCCTACAATGAAGAGTTCAACTACTACTACCCCACGAGCGACCTTGTAACTGGTCCGGACATCATCTTCTTCTGGGTGGCACGTATGATTATGGCTGGCTATGAGTTTACAGGCAAAATGCCGTTTAAGAATGTATACTTTACCGGTATCGTTCGCGACAAATTGGGCCGTAAAATGTCAAAATCGCTTGGCAACTCACCCGACCCGCTCGACCTCATCGACCGCTTTGGTGCCGATGGTGTGCGCATGGGCATGATGCTTGCCGCACCTGCTGGCAACGACATTCTGTTTGACGAAGCGCTTTGCGAACAAGGTCGTAACTTCTGCAACAAAATATGGAATGCCTTCCGTTTGGTACAGGGTTGGCAAGTTGACGACAACGCCGCACAACCCGAAACGGCACGCTTGGCTGTGGAATGGTTCGACGCCAAACTGCGTCAGAGCGCAGCCGAAATTGCCGACCTCTACTCTAAGTACCGCTTGAGCGAGGCCTTGATGGAGGTGTACCACCTCTTCTGGGACGAATTCTCAAGTTGGTTCCTCGAAATGGTTAAACCGGCCTATGGTTCGCCCATTGACAAGGCTACATATCAGTCTGTGCTTGGTGCATTCGATCATTTGCTGCACCTGCTCCACCCCTTCATGCCATTCATTACCGAAGAACTGTGGCAGCACCTCACTGAGCGTAAAGCTGGCGAGAGCATCATGGTAAGTCCGCAGACCATTGCAGCACCGGCCGAAGGCGATGACGCTATTTTGGCCAACGTTGAAATTGTTAAGAATGTAGTGGCTGGCGTACGCGCCATTCGCAACACTAAGAATATCTCTCCGCGCGAGACACTCGACCTACAGGTTATTGGCACCGACCCCGTGCCGGCCTACGATTGCATTATCGTAAAAATGGCCAACGTTAGCGGTGTGACAGCTACCGAAAACAAAGGTGAAGGCGTTAGCTCATTCATGGTGGGCACTACCGAATACGCTGTACCCCTCGGCGGTCTGATTGACGTTGAGGCAGAATTGGCTAAGGCTGAAGCTGAACTGAAGCACCTCGAAGGTTTCTTGAACGGTGTGAAAAAGAAATTGCAAAATGAGCGCTTTGTCAACAACGCACCCGCAGCTGTGGTTGAATTGGAGCGTAAGAAGCAAAGTGACGCTGAAAGCAAAATTGCCACACTGAAGGAAACTATTGCCTCGCTCAAGAAGTAAAATGTATCTTGCCACACAAAGGCAAGTCTTTTAACGAAGTCATTACTCTGTAAATGTGCAAATGAATATGTGCTGTGAGCTATAAGTATTTGTAGTTCCTTGCATATGTCATTTGCACATTATCACGTTTGCAGGTTACGACTCTTGACTTTACACTCAGATAAATAGAAGATGAGACACGCCATTGTCATCACAATCCTTTCATTACTGGCAGGTACCGCACAAGCACAGAATGACCCATTGCGAAGTACCGTGCATAACTACATACGCAACTATCAATTGGCCGGCTACCAACCCCGCGATGCCATGTCGCTCGACTCTGTGCGTGCCGACGACCAACAACACGAGGTGCGTATATATGCCAACGAGCCTTTCTGTTCGCAGCCTTTCACACCCGAAAGTGTGAAGCGCATTTATGCCGAGATACAACGCCGCCTGCCTGCGCCATACAACACCTACCACCTTTCCATATTCAATAAGAAGGGTATGCTCATTGAGGACCTCATACCTAACATTTACCGCACCTCGGGACAAGACAAATCACGTGTGTGGGGCAAAACGGATTATGCCGGACTGCCATGGGTTGAAAATACTTCAAAGCCCTACAAAGTGACCGCCGGACTGCAAAGGCGACACTTGTTTATATGGCCGAGCCACGGACGGTATTATAAAAACGGCGGTTGGCAATGGCAACGCCCCTACTTGTTCTGTACAACCGAGGATTTGTTTACCCAGTCGTTTGTTTACCCGTTCTTGTTCCCGATGCTCGAAAATGCGGGTGCCATAGTTGATTGCCCGCGTGAGCGTGATTATCAGACACACGAAGTGGTGATAGATAACGACACACAAACCAACGGACAAGGCTTCTATGCAGAAGTGACGCAACAAGACGCAACCTGGACATCGTCAGCCGACTCTACAGGATTTGCGGTTCCAAGATATTTGCTCAATGATGACAGCCGTCCATTTGCCAGCGGCACATACCGCATGGCTCCGGCAGTAAGCAGAAGAGCCAAATTGGCCACTGCATCATGGACACCTAACATACCCGAGAGCGGACGCTATGCGGTGTATGTAAGTTATGCCTCACGCCCTAATTCTGTGCCTGACGCACACTATACAGTGTTGCACAAAGGTGGGCGCACAACCTTCGTGGTGAACCAACAAATGGGAGGTGGCACCTGGCTTTACCTTGGCACATTTGAGTTTGACAAGGGGAGTAACATGGAAGGACGTGTAGTGCTTAGCAATCAGAGTGACTTTAGAGGGATTGTAACAGCCGACGGTGTACGGTTTGGCGGTGGCGTAGGACAAACAGAACGCGGCACGGCTGGCACATCGGGCCTGCCACGCTACCTTGAAGCCGCACGTTATTATGCACAATGGGCCGGTATTCCTGATACCTTGGTAAACACTGAGAATGGGGCCAACGACTATAACGACGACTTGCGCGTGCGAAGCAATATGCTCAACTATTTAAGCCGTGGCAGCGTGTTTAATCCTGGACGCGATGGGCAGCATGTTCCGTTTGAACTGGCGTTGGCCCTACACAGCGATGCCGGAGCAAGGACGGACGGGAGCATCTATGGCGCACTGTCAATATCGACCACCCAAGATGGCAATGGCAGCATGAGCTACCCCACGGGACTTTCGCGACAGGCGTCGTCTGATTTTGCGCAAATGCTGTTGACTGGCCTCACCGACGATTTGAGCCGGTCATTCTGTACCAATTGGACTCGACGCGAACATTGGGACCGCAATTATGCTGAGACACGTATGCCTGACGTACCATCTGCCATACTTGAAATGATGTCGCATCAAAACTTTGCCGACATGAAGTTTGGTCACGACCCGTTGTTCAAATTTACATTGGCGCGCTCTGTATATAAAAGTATACTGCGCTTTGTCAATTTTGAGCATGGCATCAAGGACTATGCTGTACAACCTTTGCCGCCACATGCCTTTGCCGCTACCTTTACGGCCGACGGCAAGAGCGTGCGACTTACGTGGCAAGCTACGCGCGACACGCTGGAAACGACTGCAGCACCGAACGGTTTTGTGCTCTACACGCGTGTGGGTGACGAGGATTTTGACAATGGTTTGGCGCTTGGCAATGTCAACGAATACACCTTGCCCATATCGCCAGGCCGCATGTATGCCTTCAAAATAGCAGCCACCAACGCTGGCGGACAGAGTTTCCCGTCTGAAGTGCTTACAATCTACAAAAGTACCAACGAACAGGCTCCACAGGTGTTGCTGGTCAATGGCTTTACACGTGTCAGCGGTCCGGCATGGGTTGACACGCCCGATTCGCTCGGTTTCCGCCTCGACATCGACCCTGGTGTGCCCTATCTGTCTACCACAGCCTTTAGTGGCGAACAGCGAGTGTTTAACCGCGAAGCTATTGGTCGCGAAGGTAGCACAGGGCTTGGCCTTTCGGGACACGAATTAGTGGGGCACGAAATTGCGGGCAACACTTTCGATTTTACCATTTGTCATGGCAAGTCTATTGCTGCCACCGACCAATATTCATTCACCTCGGTAAGCCGCGAAGCCTTTCAAAGTGCCACACTTAACTTGAACAATTATGCAGCCATTGACTACATAGCTGGGTTGCAAGGCAATATGCCACAGAACCTGCGCCCCTACCCCGTGTTCAATTCTGGCATACGCAACAAGTTGTCACAATACTTGCAAAGCGGTGGTGCGCTTATGTTAAGCGGAAGTTTCATTGCTTCTGACAACATTGAGAATGACGACGAACGCAACTTTATTGAGAATGTGCTCAAATACAAACATGATGGTACGGCACGTAACGACTCTACAAGCTACATAAATGGGCTGAACCTGCAATTTGACATTCAGCGCAAGCCATCAGCCCGACATTATGGGGCCATTGCGCCCGATGCCCTGCTGCCTGCAAATAACAAGGCTTTCACAGCCTTTGCCTATGGCGGCGGACAGAGTGCGGGGGTTGCTTATAAAGGTAAAAACTACCGCACACTCTGCATGGGATTTCCGTTTGAATGTATCAGCAGTGAAAAGGTGCGCAATCAGGCCATGAGGGCTATTCTCACATTTTTAACGAAGAACTGATAGAATATATGCTGCAATTAGAGGAGAGCAAAGGTATACCTCGCAAAATATTGCTCATGATGGCCATTGTGAGCGGACTCACCGTAGCCAATCTTTACTACAACCAGCCTTTGCTCGAAGACATACGTAAGGACATCGGCATCAACGAGTTACAGGCTAACTTGATTACCTTTATCACACAGGCTGGCTATGCCATGGGCTTGTTATTTGTAGTGCCATTGGCTGATATGTGGTCACGCCGTCGCATCATAGCCACGAGCATGGTGCTGGCCACCATCATGACGCTGGTTATAGCTTCCACACAACATATTGACATACTATGGGTAGCGTCACTTGTGTTGGGCATTTGCTCGGTTGTGCCACAAATATTCATACCCATGGCACGCTTGTACTCTCGGCCCGAACATAAATCGCAAAACATGGGCATTGTTCTGTCAGGACTGCTAAGTGGCGTGTTGGGAGCACGTGTTTTGAGCGGTTACATTGGCGATTGGTTTGACTGGCGTACCATGTTTTACATTGCTGCCGCCATCATGCTGATATGCTTGTGCATCACACTGCGCGCCCTGCCACAAATGCAACCAAGCTACAAAGGCTCCTTTAGCGGACTGATGCGCTCCATCATAAGCATATACAAGCAACACCAGCTTATACGTCTCTACTCACTACGCGCCGCCTTTGCCTTTGGCAGCATGATGGCTGTATGGTCGTGTATGGCCTTTCATTTGGCGGGTAGTCCGTTCAACGCGGGCAGCGAGGCTGTTGGCATGCTTGGCCTGTGTGGTATGGCAGGTGCCATAGCGGCAAGTGGCATTGGCCGCCTGATACCACGTTTTGGTATCAGACGCATCTCGCTAACAGGTAGTTTGCTACAACTTGTGGCTTGGACTACAGCCTGGCTGTTTGGACACACTTATGCAGGACTCATTGCCACCATCATTTTGGTAGATATTGGCGCACAATGCCACCAACTTAGCAACCAAAGCGGCTGTTTGGCTCAAACCCCACAAGCCACCAACCGCAGCAATACCATCTTCATGTTCCACCTGTTTATTGGCGGCAGCATCGGCACACTGTGTGCCGGCATGGCATGGCAACATTATACCTGGGCAGGTGTTTGCATAACGGGGCTTACATTTGCGCTCGTTTCGCTCTGCATCACAGTGCTCAAACGCATATAAGTGGCAAAACCATTGGACAAAGCTTCCCGTTTTCTGACTTCATCACTTTTCTGCGCCATCACATAGCGCATATTGAAAAACGATGAGTTACGTCATTTGATTGGGTGGCGTATTAACGAAGTCCGCAAAAAAACGCTACCACTAAACGCAAGTACAAAACGCTATCACTAAACGCAAGTAGGAAACGCTACCACTAAACGCTATCACTAATGGGGGCGACGCGTCCCGCGTCGGGATTTTTAAGGCAAAGGCTCACAGACATGAATGTAATTAGTACTGTCTGTGAGCCTTTATTTGGTGTATGAGCCTTTGCCTTAATGCCCGGGACGCGTCGCCCCCATTAGTGCTTGCGTTTAATGGTAGCGTTTTGTGCTTGCGCTTAGTGGTAGCGGGACCTTTACCATACTACAATAACTTTACATACCGAGTATCTTACATCTTACACTAATACGTTACAACTCATTGATTGTCAGCACTTTACTCAGTGTAAGATACTGCAAATTCCACCTACACACAACCTACACAACCTACACGCTGCCACACGGCACAAGCACGGGAGGAGGATATTACGGCATAGGGAAACAGAAACGTCTGTTGCTCCGACAGATTCTCCTACGTCCCTATGGTGTAAAACCCACCGCATACGACAAAAATGACTGCAAGACGGCGGGGGGGTGATGTGTAAGATGTATGCAGGGGAGTGTAAGATACTTTGGAATCATCTTACACACTTGAAACTTCTGTATATCAGCTTGTTACGTACAAAAAGTGTAAGATGGCAGTAAAAACACGCGCACTCTTTTACAAGTAGGCAGACGGGAAGGGAGCAAATATTTGTGTACAAATTGTACACTTTTTTTGTTGGATGCAATGTCTTGGTGTTACCTTTGCAGCACTTTACTTTTATATCAAACCAAATTGTATTGACTACCATGAAACAAATGCTTAACAAAATGCTGCGCTATGCCGATGCCATTGTGAAACGTGGCGTTGACAAACTGATAGATGCTATCGCGCATAGCGCGGAACCACAAAGTAAAAACGCCGAAACGCCTCAGCCGCAAAAAAGCATGGGCAATGATACTAATTGCACACCGCAAACAACCGACAGCACCACGAACTGTGGTCTGACGGAACAAGCCATCACCCTAATGGACGAACTGTGCGACATGCGCTATAATGTGCTTGACCGCACGCCCGAAGTACAATGGCGCGACCTGGCGGGCGAAGGGCTTGTGTCCGTGAGCAAACCGTATTTGAGGCCGCTGAAAAACCCGACGCGGGACGCGTCGCCCCCATTAGTGCTTGCGCTTTTTACCAACTTCATCACTTTTTTGTACCATTGAATGGCGCATGCTGAAAATCAGTGAGTTGCGCCATTTGTTTGGGCGACGCATTGACGAAGCCAGGACGGGGCTACTTTTGCGTTTGTTACGCTCTGCATCACAGTGTTCAAACGCATATAAGTGGCAAAGCCATTGGGCATGGACTTTCCAGTTTTGCAGCTGCAACACAACAGCAAAGGCTGCAAACCAGCAACACTTAATTGCCAGTTTGCAGCCCTGTTTTTGCTTGTAACCAAATTCTTGCAAGCAAGTTACATTCCTATGCCTTGTTGATCCAATCAACAATCCAAGCACCAACTTCTTTTGTGCCATACTTTGCACCATCGGCCACTTGAATTTCGGGTGTACGTACATTGGCATCAAGACTTGCATCTACCGCTTTACGCACCAAAGCACCTTCCTCTACAAAATTGAAGTATTCAAAGAGCATGGCCACAGACAATATCTGCGCCAAAGGATTGGCTATGTTCAATCCCTTAGCTTGAGGCCATGAGCCATGAATTGGTTCAAACACTGGTGTGCTTTCACCAGTCGAGGCTGACGGGAGCAGGCCCATCGAGCCAGTAATACAAGAGCCTTCATCGGTCAGAATATCGCCAAAGGTGTTCTCCGTCACCATCACATCGAAGAAGGTAGGCTCCTGTATCATGCGCATCGAAGCATTGTCAACATACATAAAATCTGTTGTCACATCAGGATACTTGGGTGCCATTTCTTGAGCAACTTTGCGCCAAAGACGCGATGATGCCAGCACATTGGCTTTGTCTACTACCGTAAGGTGCTTGCGGCGACGTTGTGCATAAGCATACGCTACCTTGAGAATGCGTTCAACCTCCTCACGCGAATAGGCATTGGTGTCGTAAGCATAGTCATCGCCTTCTTTTTTCTCACCAAAATACATGCCGCCGGTAAGCTCGCGAATGCACACAAAGTCCGCGCCACGCACTAACTCGTCCTTTAATGGCGACTTGTGAATGAGGCAATCAAATGTTTGCACCGGACGAATGTTGGCAAAGAGCCCCAATTTTTTGCGCATGGCCAACAATCCCTGTTCGGGGCGCACCTTGGCATTCGGGTTATTGTCAAACTTGGGATCGCCTACTGATGAGAAGAGTACTGCATCAGCCTGCTTGCAAATTTCATAAGTATCATCGGGGAAAGGGTCTCCCACTGCGTCAATTGCCGCAGCACCAACCAACGCTGGCGTAAATGTGGCTTCGTGTCCGAACTTCTGACACACGGCCTGCATCACAGCCACACCTTGTGCTGAGATTTCGGGCCCTATACCATCACCGGCCAATACAGCTATGTTCAGTTTCATATTGCTCTATTTTTGATTTGTTTTCAAGTAAAAAGTCTATATCGTCAAGTGCATTTTCGAGGCAATACTTTTTGTAGCCATTTATATCAAAATGCTCGCTTTCGCCTGTAGCCTCGTTGGTAATGGTTTGGTTGGGCAGGTCCACCTTCACCTTTGTTTGATGGTCGGCCTCAATGCTCTTGAATAATTGTTGCAAGAAAGGCTCGCTTACCACCACCGGCAACACAAAATTGTTCAACTCATTCTGCTTGTGTATGTCGGCAAAGAATGAGCTCACCACAACGCGGAAGCCATAACCGGCTATGGCCCATGCAGCATGTTCGCGACTCGACCCGCAACCAAAGTTTTTGCCTGCCACCAACACCTCGCCCGAATACTCAGGGTCGTTCAGTACAAAATTCTTTTTACTGCCATCAGGATTGTAACGCCAATCACGGAACAAATTATCGCCGAACCCTTCCTTGTCGGTAGCCTTTAGGAAGCGAGCAGGAATAATCTGGTCGGTATCTATATTTTCAAGCGGAAGAGGCACGCAAGTGCTCTCTATGATATTGAATTTACGTTTCATACGCTAAGTGCTTACATTAAGGTTCGCGGATCAGTTATCACACCCGTCACAGCAGCCGCAGCAGCCACCATTGGCGATGCCAGGCAAGTATGGGCCCCAGGCCCCTGACGCCCCTCAAAATTGCGGTTGGAGGTTGACACACACAACTTGCCAGCGGGCACCTTGTCGTCATTCATGGCCAAACAAGCAGAACAACCAGGCTGACGTATTTCAAAACCAGCCTCACGCAAAACTTTATCAATGCCCTCTGCTTCAATCTGGCGCATCACAGGCCACGACCCTGGCACAAGCCACGCCGTTACATTAGGTGCCTTGTGGCGTCCTTTGGCTATTGCGGCAAATGCACGGAAGTCCTCGATGCGACCATTGGTACAAGCCCCGAGAAAAACATAATCTACCGGTTTGCCTATCATTTTGTCGCCTGCTGCAAACTGCATATAAGTCAAAGCTTTCTCGTCCGATGAATTTTGCGCAGCAGGTATCGTGTGCGTTATGCCTATGCCCATACCCGGATTGGTGCCGTAGGTTATCATCGGTTCAATGTCGGCTGCATCAAATGTTACCTCTTTGTCAAATATGGCATTATCATCGCTTTTCAACTGTTTCCAGCGCGCCACAGCCTCGTCCCATTCCTCATCTTTAGGCGCATAGGGCTTGCCCTTCAAATAGGCGAACGTCACCTCGTCGGGAGCGACAAATCCACCACGGGCTCCCATTTCTATCGACAAGTTGCAAAGCGTCAGACGTCCTTCCATGCTCAAAGAGCGAATGGCCGAACCGGCATACTCTACGAAATATCCCGTGGCACCACTTGTTGTAAGTTTGCTCATCAGGTATAGTGCAACGTCTTTAGCCGTCACTCCCTTACCAAGTTTGCCCTGCACATTGATGCGCATCGACTTTGGTTTGGCTTGCAGTATGCACTGCGATGCCATCACCATTTCCACCTCCGACGTACCAATGCCAAAAGCTATGGCCCCAACTGCTCCGTGGGTCGAGGTGTGCGAGTCGCCACACACAATGGTCATACCGGGCAATGATAAGCCTTGTTCAGGCCCTACCACGTGTATGATGCCATTGTTAGGGTGCATCATGCCCCAATAGGTCAGCCCAAAATCCTTGGCATTTTGTGTCAACGTGTCAACCTGCTTGCGCGATACGGGGTCGGCTATGGGTTTGTCCTGGTCATGCGTGGGCGTGTTGTGGTCTGGCATACAATATATATGGTCAGGACGGAAACAACCTATGCCCCTCTTTTTAAGTCCGGCAAAAGCCTGCGGACTTGTCACCTCATGTGCATAAAGGCGGTCAATATATAATTGATCGGGACCATCAGCCACATGCTGCACCACATGGGCGTCCCATATTTTGTCAAAAAGCGTATTCATGTGCTTGTCCTTGAGTTACGAATTACTTTCTGAAATTGTTGATAGCGTCAATATAAGCCTCAACACTTGCTGTCACAATATCGGTGTTAGCACCAAAGCCATAATAGACGGCACCATCATATTCAACCTGCATGTGCACCTTGCCCACATCGTCCGAGCCCTTGTTGATAGCTTGAATAGTGAACTCCTTCAGCGTCATTTTGCGCTTGATAATGTTTTTAACTGCATTGATGGCGGCATCAACAGGGCCATTGCCTTCAGCTGCGGCATTAAACTTCTCACCAGCAATATCAAGTATGATGGCTGCCACAGGACGCACACCATGTCCGCTTGTCACCTGCAGATAATCCAACTTGATACTGTGCGAGGCAGAGCGCTCTGCACCGGCCAACACCAAGATGTCATCATCGGTAACCTCTTTTTTCTTATCGGCCAAAGCCAAGAAACGCTGATAAATGTCATTCAGTTTCTCGTCGTCCACCTCTACGCCAAGCACTTCAAGGCGATGCTTGAGTGCGGCATGGCCTGAGCGCGCTGTCAAGATGATAGAATTATCGTCAATACCCACATCTTTAGGATTGATAATCTCGTAGGTCTCAACATTCTTCAGCACACCGTCCTGATGTATGCCACTTGAGTGTGCAAAAGCATTGCGGCCGACAATAGCCTTATTGGGCTGCACCGGCATATTCATGAGTGAGCTTACCATGCGCGACGTGGCGGCAATCTTCTGTGTGTTGATATTGGTTTGGATATCAAGGTGGTGACACTTCAGTATCATGGCTATTTCCTCCTCGGCCGTATTGCCGGCACGTTCGCCTATACCATTGATGGTCACCTCCACCTGTCGGGCACCGTTCAGCACGCCCTCGAGTGTACAAGCTGTGGCCATGCCCAAATCGTTGTGGCAATGTGTTGACAGTATGGCTTTGTGCACACCGTCTACGTGCTCCATCAAATACTTGATTTTGTCGCCATACTCATGGGGCAGACAATAACCCGTTGTATCAGGAATGTTCACCACAGTGGCACCCGCCTTAATCACAGCTTCTACCACCCTTGCCAAATATTCATTGTCAGTACGGCCAGCGTCTTCCGCATAGAACTCCACGTCCTCAACATAACGTTTGGCATATTTTACAGCAGCAACTGCACGCTCAATAATTTCCTCACGCGTCGAATTGAATTTGTATTTAATGTGGCTGTCGCTTGTACCGATGCCTGTGTGAATACGCTTGTGCTTGGCATACTTCAGTGCCTCTGCTGCACAGTCGATGTCTTTTTCAACGGCTCGGGTCAATGCACAAATAGTAGGCCATGTTACAGCCTTCGATATTTCAATAACCGAGTTAAAGTCGCCCGGACTTGAAATAGGGAAACCGGCCTCTATCACATCGACGCCGAGTTGTTCAAGTTGTTTGGCCACCTGTATCTTCTCTACTGTGTTAAGCTGGCAACCAGGCACCTGCTCGCCATCACGCAACGTTGTGTCAAAAATGTAAAGTCTGTCACTCATTGTATTATGATTTTTGTTTGTTATTCAAGTGTGTATATATTGCAAGAGCCTCACTTCTGCTTGCTGCGGTAGTGAGGCTCTTGTTTGTTTTTTAGGCTATGATACAACACCAAGTATTTTTTGGCGGCGCCGTATCCATGCACCATGGTTATACCCATAACTCTCACTCCCGCGTACCCAATGTACGCAAGCTAAGCACGTTGCAAAGTCGGAAGTAAGATGTATAAGTCATGTTATTTCGTTTTGTGATGGCAAAGTTATAAATAAATTACAAAATGCAAACAATTATCCGAGATTTTTTACAACATCGGCATAAATATGCTTATTTCCTAACCGACCTAGCATTCTCAGACACCCAACGAGCGACCATTCAAGCCACTGGCAATTACAGCAAAACCCGGAGCGACGCCCCTATCAAGGGCAACCGTTCCGGGTCTTGTTCAACTATCAGTTGTTTAGTCTACCGATTCATTAGCGAATGAAGAGGAGTTCACGATATTTAGGCAGCGTCCACATCTCGTCCTCAACAATGAGTTCGAGCTTGTCAATGTGGTAACGGATAGCATCAAAGTAAGGTGCAATCTCGTCATGATATGCTACAGCCAACGTGCGTATATCGGTGATTTTGTTCACCACCTTACGCTTTTCAACCATAGCCTCCACATTTTCAGCTACGAAACTAACGTGTTTGTTGATTTTCTCAATCAAGTCGATGTTATACGAGGTCAGATCCTTCACCTTTGCGGGGTCGGCAAAAGCCTCCTGTATCTTATGCACATTGTCTACCAGTTCGCTCTGATACTTCGTAGCCACGGGAATGATATGGTTCATGCAAAGGTCGCCGAGCACACGTGCCTCAATCTGTATCTTCTTCTGATAAGTCTCCCACTTGATTTCGTTACGAGCTTCAAGTTCGGGCTTAGTCATCACGTTCATGCTCTCAAACATCTTGATGGTAGCATCGTCAAGGTAACGGTCAAAGATTACGGGGCAACTTGTCTCGCAGTCCAAGCCGCGGCGTGCAGCCTCAGCCTTCCACTCATCGCTATAGCCATTGCCATCAAAATGAATAGGCTTGCAAGTCTTGATATCTTCGCGCAACACTTCGAGTATGGCAGTAATTTTGCCTTCGCCCTTGGCCATGAGCGCATCTACACGTGTCTTAAAGTCGGTGAGAGCCTCAGCCACAGCTGTGTTCAACACAATCATTGCGCTGGCACAGTTGGCAATAGAACCTACTGCACGGAACTCAAAGCGGTTACCCGTAAAGGCGAAAGGCGAAGTACGGTTACGGTCGGTATTGTCAACCATCAACTCCGGAATTTGCGGAATATCAAGTTGTACGCCGTGCTTGCCTTCAAGCGTAAAGAGTTCGTCCTTTGTAGAGTTCTCCACCTTTGACAAGAATTCGCTGAGTTGCTTGCCAAGGAAGCTTGAGATAATTGCGGGAGGTGCCTCGTTTGCACCAAGGCGGTGAGCATTGGTTGCACTCATGATAGAGGCTTTGAGCAAACCATTGTGCTTGTACACACCCATCAAGGTTTCAACTACAAACACAAGGAAACGCAAGTTGTCCTCAGGCGTCTTGCCAGGTCCATGCAGCAATGCGCCGGTGTCGGTGGTCAAGCTCCAGTTGTTGTGCTTGCCCGAGCCATTGATGCCAGCAAAGGGTTTTTCGTGCAACAAGCAGCGGAAACCATGCTTGCGGGCAATCTTGCGCATCAACGACATGATGAGCATGTTATGGTCAACAGCCAAGTTACACTCTTCAAAGATCGGCGCCAACTCAAACTGGTTGGGGGCTACCTCGTTGTGACGGGTCTTGCACGGAATGCCGAGTTCGAGAGCCTGAATTTCGAGGTCGCGCATAAACTCCTGCACACGTTCAGGAATGGCACCAAAGTAGTGGTCGTCCATCTGCTGGTTCTTGGCAGAATCGTGTCCCATCAAGGTGCGTCCTGTGAGCAGCAAGTCGGGACGTGCGGCATACAAGCCCTCGTCTACCAAGAAGTACTCCTGCTCCCAACCCAAGTTAGCCGTTACGCGGGTCACATTGGGGTCAAAATAGTGACATACAGCCGTTGCAGCCTTGTCTACAGCAGCAAGTGCCTTTTTGAGCGGTGCCTTATAGTCAAGGGCCTCACCAGTGTAACTTACAAAGATGGTTGGAATCATCAGCGTGTCGCCTACAATAAACACAGGCGAAGCAGGGTCCCAAGCCGAATAACCACGGGCTTCGAAAGTTGAACGGATACCACCATTAGGGAACGATGAGGCATCGGGCTCTTGCTGTACAAGTTCCTTACCCGAGAAATCCTCTACCATGCCGCCTTTGAAGTCATGCTCCACAAAGGCATCATGCTTCTCAGCAGTACCTTCGGTCAAAGGCTGGAACCAGTGTGTGCAGTGTGTCACACCCATTTCGATGGCCCATTGCTTCATGCCTTTAGCCACATCGTTGGCTACAGACAATGGCAGCGGCGTGCCTTTTTCTATTACTTCACGAAGCTGCTGGTAGGTATTCAACGGCAGATACTTGAACATCTTTTCCTGGTTGAACACATACTTGCCAAAGTATTCAGACGGGCGCTCAGCTGGTGCCTTAACTTCGAGAGGGCGCTTCTTAAACGCCTCTTCCACGACTTTGAAACGAAGGTTACTCATTTTGTTGTGGTTTAGTGATTATGTTTGCTTTTGTGCGATTCTGTTATTGATGTATGCTATTTGTAAGAATTGAAACACTGAAAGTTCAAAGCTTGAGTCGCATAAAAAGTGCACACATTTTTACCGACCGCAGCCTTATTGCCACAAAGTTAAGTAATAAAACCTACAAAACCCCGAAATGCCTCACAAAATGTTTCAATCATTGACTGATTACTTCAACCAGTTCTTCAGTCGGCGCATGGCTTCCTCGCAGTCCTCGCGTTTGCCAAATGCCGTCAAACGGATAAAGCCTTCACCCGCAGGACCAAAGCCCACGCCTGGCGTGCTTACCACATTGATTTGGGTGAGCAGCTGTTCAAAGAACTCCCAACTGCCCACGCCCTCAGGTGTTTTCAGCCAAATGTAGGGCGCGTCTACCCCGCCGTACACTTTCAAGCCCACCTCGGTCAATGCCTCGCGCATGATGCGCGCATTGGTCATATAATAGTCGATAGTTTCGCGCACCTCGCGCTTGCCCTCTTCACTATAAATGGCCTCGGCCGCGCGCTGCACGATGTAGGCTGTACCATTAAATTTGGTACACTGACGGCGGTTCCAAAGTTGATTAAGCTGCACGTCTTCACCACGCTTGCTTTTGAACACGAGTTCTTTGGGCACAACGGTGTAACCGCAACGCAAGCCTGTGAAGCCTGCCGTCTTTGAATATGAGTGGAACTCCACAGCACACTTCTTGGCACCCTCTATTTCATAAATAGAATGGGGCACACCTTCGCGTGTGATGTATGCTTCATAAGCGGCATCGTACAGCAGCAGACTGTTGTGCTTCAGTGCATAGGCCACCCACTTTTCCAACTCTTCACGACTGAGTGTCGTGCCTGTCGGGTTGTTGGGGTAGCACAGGTAAATCATGTCTGTGGCATGGTCGGGCAGTTGCGGCACAAAACCATTGGCCTCATTACAGGGGCAATAAGTTATCTTGCTCCACGAACCATTTACGATGTCACCGGCACGGCCGCCCATCACATTTGAGTCTATATATACGGGATAGATAGGGTCTGTTACGCAGATGCTGTTGTCTGTGCCAAGTATGTCGCCAAAGTTTCCCGTGTCGCTCTTGGCACCATCGTTAATGAATATTTCGTCCTTATCGATGCTTATGCCACGCGGTGCGAAATCATTTTCGACAATGGCCTGACGCAAAAATTCGTAGCCATGTTCCGGCCCATAACCTCTGAAGGTGTCGGCACTGCCCATCTCGTCTACAGCCTTGTGCAACGCCTTGATTACGGCCGGAGGCAGCGGACGTGTCACATCGCCTATGCCCAAGCGTATAATGTCTGCCTCGGGGTGCGCTTCCTTATAGGCTGCCACCTTTTGGGCTATATCAGCAAAAAGATAGTTCTTTTGCAGTTTTAAGAAATTCTCGTTTATCGTAGTCATATTATAGTAATGTTGTCAAATATTTGCGCAGGTACAACCCACACACCCTTAAAAAGTTGCCTCTCCCCACCCGCTCGTTTTTGTGAGAGGGAGAAGGGAGAGGCTATTATTCCATTATGGCAAGTCAATTTTTCCGTCAAACACTTTGGCTGCTGGTCCGGTCATCAGCACCCGGCCGTCGGACTCTCGCCATTCAATGCTCAGTGTGCCGCCGTCCATTACAATATGGCTATGTCGCAAGGCACGGTGCGTCAGTGCTGCCGCCACTGCCGTAGCACAGGCTCCTGTGCCACATGCCATGGTTATGCCCGAACCGCGTTCCCACACACGCATACGTATGCTGCCATCGGGGCGCACTGTAGCAAACTCTATGTTACAGCGTTCGGGAAATATGGGAGCAAACTCCAACGTTGGTCCTACTCCGGCCACATCAAAATTTTCGGCATCGTCGACAAACACCACGAAGTGCGGATTTCCCATCGACACAAAAGTGCCCACATAGGTTTTACCATCTGTGGCTGTCACCGTGCCCTCTGTCATCGAGCCGTCGGGAGTAGCCAACTGTGTGGGCACGGCCAAACGGGGTTCTTCCATATCAACCGTCACACTGTCTACGTGGTTCGTGTCATCAACATGCAGTTTGAGCACCTTTATGCCCGACAGGGTTGACAAGCGGATTTCTGTTTTGTTTGTCAAGCCATATTCGTAAAGGTACTTGCCAATACAGCGCGACGCATTTCCACACATGCGTGCCTCCGACCCATCGTTGTTGAATATGCGCATCGAAAAGTCGGCACCCGCTGCCCCCTTGCCTATCAGCACCAGGCCGTCGCCACCTATTCCTTTATGGCGGTCGCTCCACAGCTCCGACAGATGCTCGGGATTGTCAATCGGGTATTTCAGGGTATTGACATATATATAGTCGTTACCCGCACCATGCATTTTTGTAAATTCTATTGTTGTTTGCATCGCTGCTTTGTGTTTGAATCCTTAATTCGGGTGCAAATATATAACATTTCGAGCAAATACCAACGTCACTACGAACATTTTTCTTACAAAAAAGCTTTATTGTTTTCGTTTTGCCATTTTATACATACTTATCCGCACATAAAAGTCTTTAATTCATTACAATAATTACAAATAGTCATATTATTCAGCATTACGGAGTTATTTGTAAATTTGCAGCATTCAAAGCCAAACGAATGACACATTTATATTTAGCACGCCACGGCGAAACCGAAGAGAACGTGGCCCAAATACTTCAAGGGCTCATGCCCGGCCACCTTACTGCACGCGGACGCGAGCAGGCTGCCGAACTGCGCGACAAGTTGGTTGCCGCACACACCGCTTTCGACGTCATGCTGACGAGCGATCTGCAACGCGCGCTCGATACGGCCAACATCATCAATGGCGGATTGCATCTGCCGCTCAGCCCATGCCCCTTGCTTCGTGAGCGCGATTGGGGGAGTTTTACCGGCACTCCCATCACCATAGCCCGCAGCAGCCAGATGCCCGACGATGCCGAAAGCGTGCAAGCCATGTTTGAGCGTGCCAAGCGTTTTATCACCTATATATATAAGGTGTATCACAATCAGTCGGTGTTGGCCATAGGCCACGGTTTGTTCAACCGCACCATACAGGCGGCCTTTGCCCACTGCGAAATACGCGACATTCCGCGCATGCAGAATGCCGAGGTGCGCCACATCGCCATCGACCACCTGCCAGCGCAGTGGAACAGTTCGACACAAGACGCTATTTCTGCCGACTGACCTCTTTCTCTCCCCAAAAACAAAAGTTTCGGATTTAATCAAAGCAGACCTAAAGTCAAACCTTGATTAAATCCGAAACTTGTATAGAGATATATGTACCGTATTAGAAATCGATTTCGAGTCCCAAGCCGAACACGTCGTTGCTGCGGTGGAAGTTGTCAGAGCCTACCGTGCTGTAAGTCGCCAACCCCGTCTGAATATTCTGCAAAGCTACACCCTCTGCCCGTATTTGTCCCAGTCGGGCCCGATATGCAGTCTGTTGCTCGGCTGACAGTTGGCCGCTGTTCAACGCTGCATTTATCTGCGTATCTGCGGCACTCAACTGGTCGCCCATGGGCTGAAGCATTTTGCCAAAATTACCCTTGATATTATAGAAGTCACTGTGCTGACGTTCGTAATGCTTGTAGAAGGTCTTGAAGTAGGCAATATTCAGAGCCACCTTTTTGCGCAGTTGGAAACGGGCACCAATACCCAGTGAGTTAGAGTTGGTTACGAAACTCATGTCGCTGATAAACTGGCTGTTATCGCCAAGGCCATAGTTGGTTGTTTGCCAACCGGCACTCACTGTCCAGCGGGGTGCCACATCTACCTCAGCACCGGCCAGCAATTCCCAACCACCCTTTTTCAGAGAGTTGTGTCTGTTGTTGTGTTGTGTGGCTTGTTTGTCAAAGTAATAGTGGAAGCCTGCGTTCAATCGCAAGTTATCAAGCACTTCGTAGCGTGCGCCCAATGCCAGCATGGCCGGAATGTCAGCCTTTACCTTGACCCCGTCGTCATACTCTTCAAGGCCGCTGGTGTTCATACCCGTTTGATTTTTAAGGCGCAACTTTGTCTTAAATTCATAACGTGCCGAAAGGTTTACCTTGCCCACTTTGTAGTCGGCACTGATGATGGGGGTAAATCCCCAACCGCTCTGGTCGCAGTTAAGCTCCTTGTCCGACACAACCGATGCAAAGTCGGGCATATTCTGAGATTCAAAGAACTTGGTTGCAGGTACTACACCCAGGCCCGCCACATTCACACTGATGTTACGCACATAGCCATAATAGTTACACTGTGCATAAACCACACGACCACCTACGCTGACATTAAAGTTGGGAGTGATTTTGTAGCCCACACCAAACTGGCCACCAAAGTAATACTGGCGTCCTTGCATGTGGGTGTCCATTCTATAACCTGTGACAGTATTGGGGTTTTGAGTTACAGCACCAATCAAAACGGGCAGCATGGCCACTTGGCTCTCAAATGAAGGCAAACCATCGGCAAACTTACACTTGCCACCGCCACCGGTAATGCCAAAGTGGAATGACGCGAACCACTTTTCACCCACACGGGCCAAATCGAACGAAGGGATTACAGGCGCCTTGGCCTTTCCCTCAAATTTCTTAAAACCATCACGACCATTGGCCACACCGTTTACGGTGCCAAGGGCAAATGGCGCAAAGTATGTATTGTCGCTACGTGTTTGGTAGGCACTCTGCAGGTCAAAGCCCAAATGCCAGCCTGTCGACATAAATCCCAAACCTGCGGGATTGGCATAAGCACCGTCTATAGCAATGGCGGCATCGCGTGCCGGATTGCGGAGAAAGCTCACATTCTGGTTGGTGTTTGTCAGATAGCCACCAGCCTGAGCTGCTGTGGCGGCGCTCAATGCAAGCGCAGCTGTAAGGATTGATTTTTTCATTATTTTCCTTTTTCTTGTTCTAAACGTCGGCAAAAGTACAAACTATTTTGCACACAAACAAGAATTATGCGCATTTTGTGAAAAATCCTTGCGCACACGGCTATCGCAGCTGCTGCCTCATGCCTTCTTACGTCGCCACCTGCAAAATCCAGACCTTACACTTAGGGGCGTTCAAAATTGCCATCAAAAAGAGAGACTGTTTTGCGGGCGCTTGCACAATTCTATCTCATTTATGCAAAAGAACAACCCTGTAGTTGTACCTTCTCGTAAGAATCAGTTATCTTTGTAGGCGAAATGGCATTGCCACAATATAAAAGGCACAAAGCGAAATACGTTTAAGATGATAAAGGAAACAATATCTCCTATTCAAAATGCAGAAACACAAATGAGCCAAGAAGAAAAATCTTGGTTTAACCATTCGCAGATGATAGCCAATATCATGTCAGCAAGAATGAAGGAACTTGGAATGACTCAAAAGATATTGGCAGAGAAAATGAATTGCACTCAACAGTACATTTCAAAAATCTTAAAAGGGCATGAGAATCTTTCGCTTGAAGTCATAAGCAAAATAGAGAATGCCTTGGATATTCATTTCCTGCAAACGAATGAATAACCATGTTCTTATAAGTATAACGATAAAAAAGATAAGATATGCCTGTACAAAGTGAAGCAGCCCTCGAAAACGGACTTATAGATACTCTTCAAAAGATGAACTACGAGTATGTTCATGTTGAAGAGGAGAAGAACTTGTCTGCCAATTTCAAGAAACAGTTGGAAAAACACAACAAGAAGAAATTGGAAGAATTGGGTCGTACCGAATTTACAGAGTCTGAGTTTGAAAAGATACTTATCTATCTTGAAGGTGGCACTCGCTTTGAAAAGGCAAAGAAACTGCGTGACCTCTTTCCGCTTGAACTGGAAAGCGGTGAACGCCTGTGGGTGGAGTTCTTGAACCGCACTCACTGGTGTCAGAACGAGTTTCAAGTTTCCAATCAAATCACGGTTGAGGGCAGAAAGAAATGCCGTTACGATGTGACTATACTTATCAATGGTCTACCTTTGGTTCAAATAGAACTGAAGCGAAGAGGTGTGGAACTGAAACAGGCATACAACCAGATACAACGCTATCACAAAACTTCTTTCCATGGACTGTTTGATTACATCCAGTTGTTTGTCATATCCAATGGTGTGAACACTCGCTATTTCGCCAACAACCCGAATAGTGGCTACAAGTTCACATTCAACTGGACGGATGCCGCCAATGTGCCTTTCAACGACTTGGAGAAGTTTGCCACTGTGTTCTTCGACAAGTGTACGTTGGGCAAGATTATTGGCAAGTACATTGTATTGCATGAAGGTGACAAATGTCTGATGGTGCTTCGCCCTTATCAGTTCTATGCAGTGGAGAAGATTCTCGACCGTGTGGAAAAATCCAACGATAATGGTTATATTTGGCATACAACAGGTGCAGGAAAGACCTTGACATCATTCAAGGCAGCCCAACTCGTATCAGAGTTGGACGATGTTGACAAGGTGATGTTTGTGGTTGACCGCCACGACCTCGACACGCAGACCCAAGCCGAATACGAGGCTTTTGAACCTGGTGCCGTTGACAGTACCGACAACACAG
>OIWM01001127.1_pt1 | contig 28351 bp, 26 predicted proteins | sample 1587451 | NCBI WGS metagenome assembly OIWM01 (sample SAMEA3888907, study PRJEB22519) | human gut metagenome | biome: human gut; feature: human-associated habitat; material: faeces | place: Denmark | collected 2011
ATCCGCGCAGCGTTCCGCATCATGGAAGAATATAAACCAGAGTAAGCAATTACCAGAGTGAAAATAAGGACTGAATCAAAATGACCCAACAGGGAACCATCAAAAAGCTGCTCCCCGGCGGCAAGGCAGAGGTCGAGGTAACGCGCCGTTCGGCGTGCGGCCATGACTGCGCCAAGTGCGGCGGCTGCGGTGGTCTGGAGACCCAGACGCTCTACGTCACCGCGCGCAACCATACCGATGCCGGCATCGGCGACCGCGTGCTCATCGAGGGCGAGACCGGCCGCGTGCTCGGCCTTGCGGCGCTCGTCTACATGCTGCCGCTCGTGCTGTTCTTCATCGGCTACGCCATCGGCAATGCGGCCGGCGGCGGTGCGGCCGGTGCGCTCGTCGGCGGCGTGCTGTTCGCGCTCGGCATCATCGGCGCGATCTTTTACAGCAGAAGAATGAAGCAGAACGGCGAAGTCCCGTTCGAGATCACGCACAAGCTTTAAGGCAACACCGCACAATGAAAGCTGCGGCGCTTTGCGGAAATTTTGTGCCCTGACTTTGTTGCGATTTCACGGTAATACATCAAGTATTACCGCAAAACCGCGCCTTGTCAGAACGCAAAATTTGCTCGCAAATCGCTCTTGTTCAATTATGCGGTATTGCCCTAAGAGCGCGGAGCAAACAGAAATTATGCGGGAACCGGGAGAATGATCTCGGTTTTCGTGCTGTGAGAGGGAAAGTGCGCGGCCCTGCGAACGGAAACGAGCCATCCGGCCGCATGAATTCTCTGAACTTTTTATGAATTTTCGCCAATTTTCCGTGTTCGCCCTTGTCATATGCGCGAAAGTTCGGTAAAATAAATTGATACCGCGAGAAGGTCAGTATTGTCATGAACACTGAGTGGAAAATTATGGCTTGCCTCGCGAAAATTCTGCTGTCGAAAAGACGGCGCGAAAGGGTTATGCGATGTTTGGCTTTATCCGACCGGTGAAGTCCGAGCTGAAGGTGAAAGAAGCGGACCGCTTCCAGCAGGTGTACTGCGGTCTGTGCCACGCCATCCGCGCACGGTACGGCCGGTTCTATACAATGTTTCTCAGCTATGACATGACCTTTTATGCTCTTGTCGTCGGCAGCGGCGAGACGCCGAAGGCACAGACCGAGCGCCGCCGCTGCGACGCGCACCCGGTGACGAAACGGGTCTGCGCCTCGCCCGATGACGCGCTCGCGCTCGCGGCGGATGCGAGCGTGCTGCTGAGCTATCATAAATTCCGCGACAATCTTGCGGACGAAAAGGGCGCAAAGCGCCTGCTCGCCGCCGTGCTGTGCCGCCTTGGACGGCGCGGCTACGAAAAAGCGAGGGCGCGCCTGCCCGAGGCCGACCGCGACATCCGCGCGGCGCTCGACGAGCTGCACGCACTCGAAAACGAAAACTGCGCTTCGATGGACCGCGCAGCGGACGCCTCCGCCCGAATGACGGCGGCGGTCGTGCCGCACACGGGCGACGCACGGGAGCGCGTTCTCCGGCAGATGTTCTACCATGCCGGACGGTGGCTTTACCTGCTCGACGCGGCGCAGGACGTCCCGGAGGACATGAAAACAGGCGCGTATAATCCGCTCGTTCAGCGCTACGCGCTGAAAACGCCTGACATCACAGACATAAAACAACCGCTGGAGCGCACACTGGAGCGGTCGCTCGCCGACGTATGCACGGCCTTCGACCTTCTGGATGCGCAGCGCGATGCGGAGATCATCCGCAATATCATTTTTCTTGGTATGCCGACCGTGACGAGACAGGTGCTCGACGGCACATACCAACCGAACGGAGGCAGGGGAAAGCATGGATCCCTATAAGGTACTCGGTGTAACGCCGCAGACGAGTGATGACGATGTAAAACGCGCCTATCGTGAGCTTGCGCGCAAGTATCATCCGGACAACTATGTCAATAATCCGCTCGCCGACCTGGCAGAAGCACGCATGAAGGAGATCAACGAGGCTTACGATACGATCATGAGCGAGCGCTCGGGCAAAACGGGCGCCGGTGCGGGCAGCACCGGTCAGAGCTATAATGGTCAGACCTACGGCCAGAGCTACGGCGGCCAGCGGACCTATGCCGGTCCGAACGCCGCGCTCTATGCACAGGTGCGCCAGGCCATCAATCAGGGCAACCTCAACATGGCCGAGAGCCTGCTCGCCCGTGCGTCCGGCCGCGACGCCGAGTGGTTCTTCCTGACCGGTACGATCTACGCACGCAAGGGCTGGTATGATGAGGCGCAGCGCGCCTACATCAAGGCCTGCGAGCTCGACCCGGGCAACGCGGAATACCACAACGCGCTGAACAACCTCAACATGACCGGCGGCTACGGCGGCTACCGCCCGATGCAGGAGATGAGCGCCTGTGATTACTGCGTTCAGCTCGCCATCTGCAACTGCTGCTGCAATACCTGTCTGAACGGCTGCTGCGCAGGAGGCGGCTGCTGATATGAACACACGGGAAATTGCGCGCGGCGGACTGCTCGCGGGGTTTGCCGTTGTGCTGCTGTATATCGGCGGACTCATTCCGCAGGCAGCGCCTGCGCTGTGCATCTCGGCCGGCGTCGTGTCCGCGGTGCCGCTCATCCGCAGCTTCGCGCTACGCACCTCGCTCACCGTCTATGCGGCGGTGAGTGCGCTGTCGCTCATGCTCGTGCCGAGAAAGAGCGTCGCGGCGGCCTATATCGCCGTCTGCGGCCTGTATCCCATTGTAAAATACCTTATCGAGAGCCGCGTCCGCTCCGGCGCACGCATGGCGCTCAAGCTGGCATATGCGAATCTTGTGCTCGCCGTGCTGGGTGCGCTCGTATCAAAGGGCGTGTTTCCGCAGCTGGAAATGCCCGGATTTTTCGCGCTCGCGGCGTTCTGGTTCGCGGCGAACATCGGATTTACCGTTTTTGATGCCGTTCTGACGCGGTTCATCCGCTTTGTGCGGCGGTATCTGCCGAAAATTTGACGGTTCCGCATGGAAATGCGTTTATATTACATGGATTTTCCTGAGGGGGAAGAGATAAAATGAAGAGTATGACCGGCTACGGCCGCGCGCGACAGGTGCTGCATGGACGCACCGTTACCGTCGAGCTGCGCGCCGTCAACCACCGCTATCTGGACTGCACGGTAAAGGCGCCGCGCCAGTTCGGCTTTCTGGATGACGCCGTGAAGAAGGCGGCCGCCGCGCGCATCGCACGCGGCAAGACCGAGATCTATGTCAGCGTCGAGACCGACGAGGGCGGCGATCTTTCCGTCACGGTAAACCACGCGCTCGCAGAGCGCTATCTGGCGGCGCTGCGCGAGCTGTCCGAAAAGTACGGCCTGCGCGACGATGTGACCGTCATGAGCCTCGCAAAGCTCCCCGATGTACTCGGCTCGGAGCGCATCGAGCAGGACGCGGACGAGCTGACGCAGGACGTTCTGACCGTATTTGCCGAGGCCTGCGACGGCTTCGACCAGATGCGTGAGCGCGAGGGCGAAAAGCTCGCGGAGGACGTCAGAAACCGCGCCTCGGTCATCGAGACGCTGGTCGGCGAGGTCGAGAAGCGCTCGCCCGAGCGCGTCGCGGAGTACCGCGAAAAGCTGCTCGCACGCATGCGAGAGGTGCTCGAGAGCACGGACATCGACGAGACGCGCATCGTCACCGAGGCCGCGATCTACGCGGACAAGACGGCGGTGGACGAGGAGACCGTGCGCCTGCGCAGTCATCTGCATCAGCTCGACGGCATGCTGGACGAGGTAAAGCCCGTCGGCCGCAAGCTGGATTTTCTGGTGCAGGAGATGAACCGCGAGGCGAACACTATCGGCTCGAAGGCGAACGATGTCGAGATGGCGCAGACCGTCGTGAACATCAAGAGCGAAATTGAAAAAATTCGCGAGCAGATTCAGAATATCGAATAAAATATCGTATCAAACCGGCTGTGCCGCCTGAAAAAACGCGGCGCAGCATGAGAAAAGGGGGCAGACCCAAGTGAAGCTCATCAATATCGGCTTCGGAAACATGGTGGCGGCGTCGCGTCTCATCGCGATCGTCAGCCCGGATTCCGCGCCGGTCAAGCGTACCGTACAGGAGGCACGCGACCGCGGCATGATCATCGACGGCACCTACGGCCGCCGCACGCGCGCGGTGCTCATCATGGACAGCGACCATGTTGTGCTGAGCGCACTTCAGCCCGAAACCGTCGCCGCGCGCTTCGCCGGCGACACCGAGGAAGGAGCAACAGAGGATGCGTAAGGGAACACTGTATGTTTTCACCGGCCCGTCCGGTGCAGGCAAGGGTACGGTGCTGGGCCGGCTGCTTGCCGAGGACGACCGACTGTTTTTCTCGATCTCCGCGACGACGCGCGCGCCCCGTCCGGGCGAGCAGAACGGCGTGCACTATTATTTCCTTGAAAAGGCGGATTTCGAGAACCGGATCGCGCAGGGCGCGTTTCTGGAGCACGCACAGTATGTCGGCAACTACTACGGCACGCTCGAGGCGCCGGTCAACGAAAAGCTCGAAGAGGGCTTTGACGTTATTCTGGAGATCGAGGTGCAGGGCGCGATGCAGATCAAGAAAAAGCGCCCGGATGCCGTGATGGTATTCATCGCGCCGCCGTCCTTCGAGGAGCTGGCAAGCCGCCTGCGCGGCCGCGGCACCGAGGATGAGGCCAAGGTGCAGAAGCGTCTCGAGACCGCAAAGGGCGAGCTGGAACAGAAGGATAAATTCGACTATGTGGTCGTAAACGACACGGTAGACCGCGCGGTAGACGAGATCAAGGGCATTCTCGCCTCCCGTCGATAACACAGGCAATCACAGATAAAATTATACACTGGGTAATATAAGGAGATTTGATTACAATGCTGAACCCTTCGATGCAGGAACTGATGAAACGAGTAGGCAACCGCTATCTGCTGGTCAATCTGGCCGCACAGCGTGCGCGCGACATTGCCGACGAGGCAGAGCAGAGCGGCGTGCCGCTGACCGACAAGGCGGTAAAGCTCGCGCTCGATGAGATCGCAGCCGGCGAGATCGTTTACCGTCCGGGTCCGCGCGTAGAGCCGGTCAAGACCGCAAACAACCCGATCGCCGCCGCAATGGTAGACGTTGACGACGACCTCGACGACGAGGAGCGCGCGTCGGACTCCGACGAGGAGAATGAGGACGGCGAAACGACGGTTTCCCGCCGCCGCATGGACGAGTTCGATGACGAGGAGCTCGACGACGGCGATATTCCGGAGGAGGACCGCTAAGCGATGCGCTTTGCAGGAAAGACCGTCGTTCTGTGCGTGACGGGAGGTATCGCGGCGTACAAGGCCGCCGACCTCACGAGCAAGCTGCATCAGAACGGCGCGGAGGTGCGCGTGCTCATGACCGAGTCCGCCGCACAGTTCATTTCGCCCATGACGTTCGAGACGCTCTCGGGCAGCCGCGCGGTCGTCGATACCTTCGACCGCAGCTTTCCGTGGGAGGTCGAGCATATCTCGCTCGCCAAGGCGGCGGACGTGTTCGTCATCGCGCCCGCGACCGCAAACGTGATCGCCAAGGCGGCGCACGGCATCGCGGACGATATGGTGACGACGACGCTGCTCGCGACCAGGGCGCCGGTCGTTGTCGCGCCGGCCATGAACACCGGCATGTATGACAATTCGGTGACGCAGAGCAATCTGGAAACGCTGCGCGGGCGCGGCTTCCATATCATCGACCCGGCGGCAGGCCATCTCGCCTGCGGCGACAGCGGCCGCGGCAAGCTGCCGGACACGCAGACCCTGCTCTGGGGCATCGAAAAGGCGCTGACCGGGCAGGATCTTGCCGGAAAGCACGTGCTCGTCACCGCAGGGCCGACGCAGGAGGCGATGGACCCCGTGCGTTTTCTGTCCAACCACTCGACCGGCAAGATGGGCTACGCCATCGCGGGCCGCGCGGCGATGCGCGGCGCCGAGGTCACGCTCGTGTCCGGCCCGACCGCGCTCGACACGCCGAAGGGCGTTAACCGCGTGGACATCCGGTCGGCGCGCGATATGTACGATGCGGTCCTGTCCCGCGCCGCGCAGCAGGACTTTATCATCAAGGCCGCCGCTGTCGGTGATTACCGCCCGGCGGAGACCGCGGACGAAAAGCTCAAAAAGGGCGACGGCGAGCTGAACATCCGCCTTGCGCGGAACCCGGATATTCTGGCGGCGCTCGGCGCGGACAAGCGGCCGGGACAGCTTCTGTGCGGCTTCGCGATGGAGACGCAGAACCTGCTCGACAACGCGGAGAGCAAGCTGCGCCGCAAGAACTGCGATATGCTCGTGGCGAATTCGCTGCGCGACAAGGGCGCCGGCTTCGGCACGGACACCAACATCGCAACGCTCCTGTTCGCGGACGGACACCGGGAACAGCCGTCCATTATGAGCAAGGCAGACCTCGCGGACCTCATCCTCGACCGTCTGCTCGGCATGAGCCGGAGATAACAGACTGCAAGGGCGGAGTGACCGGCTCCGCCTTTTGCGGCATAAACCATTATAAACAGCAGGAAAGGCCGTGACGATCCTTGGCGGAAACCATTTGTGCTGTCGCTCTGGATGCGGCGACCTACGCGATCGACAAGCTATATTCTTACCGTGTGCCGAACGAGCTGCGGGAACAGGTGCAGATCGGCACCCGTGTTCTCGTGCCGTTCGGCTTTGGCAATAAACGGGCAGAAGGCGTTGTGCTCGCCTTTCGCGAGGACACGGGCGAATACCGCCTCAAGCCTATCGTGGAAGCGCTCGATGAGCAGCCGGTGCTGACGCAGGAGCAGCTGAAGCTCGCCGCGTGGATGCGGGAGCGGCTGTACTGTACCTATTTCGACTGCGTGCGCGCCATGCTCCCGGCCGGACTGTGGTTCAGGCGGAACGAGATGTACACGCTTGCCCCGGATGCAGACCTGGAGGCGCTGCACGCGCGCGAGGGCGAGGAAGGCGAGGTGCTGCGTCTGTTCGACACGGCGGGACAGACGCTTTCGCTCGCTGAGATGCGCGAACGCCTCGGAAAGGGCGCAGGGCGCACGCTCGATGCGCTCGCGGGCGAGGGCATCCTCGTCTACCACAGCAACACCGTGCAGAAGACCGGCGACAAGACCGAAAAAATGCTCGCGCTCGACATGGAGTCCGATGAAGCGATGAGCCGGGTGCGGCGCAGCGCCGCGCGGCAGGACGTCGTGTCCGCGCTCGCGGACGGCATCTGGATGAGCCAGAAGGAGCTGTCCTACATGACGGGCGCGAGCGACGCCGCCCTGCGCGATATGATCAAAAAGGGCATCCTGCGTGTGAAATACGAGGAACGCATGCGTGCGCCGGACTTTTCCGATGTGCCGCGCGCGGCGAAGCCCGTGCTCTCCGCGCAGCAGCAGGAGGCATATGACGGCATGGCCGCGCTCATGGATGAGCCGAAGGCGCAGGCCGCGCTGCTGTTCGGCGTGACGGGCAGCGGCAAGACGCAGGTCTATCTGCGCCTGATCGCGCACGCGCTCGAGACCGGAAAGAGCGCCATCGTGCTCGTCCCGGAGATCGGACTGACGCCGCAGGTGCTGCGGCAGTTCGCCGCACAGTTCGGCGATCTGGTCGCGGTGCTGCACTCTGCGCTGTCCGCCGGAGAGCGCTGCGACAGCTTCAAAAAGATCAAGACCGGCCGTGCGCGCGTCGTGATCGGCACGCGCTCTGCGGTGTTCGCGCCCGTGCGCGACCTCGGCGTCATCATCATCGACGAGGAGCAGGACGGCGCGTACAAGTCCGAGCAGAGTCCGCGCTACCATGCGCGCGACGTCGCGAAATACCGCGCCGTGCAGACGGACGCGCTGCTCGTGCTCGGCTCGGCAACGCCGTCTGTCGAGACATATTACGGCGCGAAACAGGGAAAATACCCGGTCTTCCGCCTGACCGAGCGCTTTCTCGGCGCAGGCCTGCCCGAGGTGCTCATCTCGGATATGCGCGGGCAGACGCGCGCCGGACGCTCGGGCGTCATCGGCGCTGACCTCGAGCGCGAGCTGCTCGACACGCTCGACCGAGGCCGGCAGGCGATCCTGTTCCTCAACCGCCGCGGCAACAGCCGTGTCATCGGCTGCGCGATGTGCGGCTGGGTGCCTGAGTGCCCGCACTGCTCGACGAACATGACCTATCATTCGGCCTCGGGCCGCGCGATGTGCCACTACTGCGGCGCGTCCATCAAGATCACGGGCACCTGCCCGGTCTGCGGCGGCGAGGAGCTGTTCACCGAGACCCCCGGCACGCAGCGCGTCGAGCAGGAGCTGAACGAGCGCTTCCCGGACGCGCGCGTGCTGCGCATGGACGCGGACACGATGAACACCAAGGGGGCGCACGAAAAGCTGTTTTCCGCCTTTGCGCGCGGCGAAGCGGACATCCTGCTCGGCACGCAGATGGTCACGAAGGGACTGGATTTCGAAAACGTGACGCTCGTCGGCGTGCTCGACGCGGATCAGAGCCTTTACGCGCAGGATTACCGTGCGAGGGAGCGCACGTTTTCCCTCATCACACAGGTCGTGGGGCGTGCCGGACGGCGCTTCGACACCGGCCGTGCGGTCATTCAGACCTACAGCCCGACCCATCCGGTCATTCTGACCGCGGCGCGGCAGGACTACGAAAAATTCTATGAAAGCGAAATGGAAACGCGCGAGGCGCTGCGCTGTCCGCCGGTCTGCACGTTTACGGTGCTGACTGCGGCGGGCGAGGTCGAGCAGCAGGTGCTGAAAAGCCTGCTCGCGCTCAAAAACCGCCTGCTCAGCCTGATGGAAGGCCAGTATGCGGACGTAAAAGCGCCCGTTCTGGGCCCGGCGGCGGCACAGGTCGTCAAGGTCATGGGGCGTTACCGCTACCATCTGACCATGCGCGCGAGAGACAGCGCGCGGTTCCGCAGTCTGGTCTCGGGCGTGCTGCGCGAGTTCATGCTCGACAGCCGCAACCGCGGCGTGACCGTTTTCGCGGACAGCAACCCGGATCTGTAAGCGGATCCCGGACTTCTATTTCATTGATCCCGGCAAGGAGCGATACCCATGAGCAGGTTCATTATTCGCAGAGCGAAGGCGGAGGACGGCGCGGCGCTCTGCGCGATCTACGCGCCGTACATCACGGACACGACCATCACATTTGAGTACGAGGTGCCGACGGACGCGGCGTTTTCCGACCGCATCCGCGAGACCGCCGCGCAGTTTCCCTATCTCGTGTGCGAAAAGGACGGCGGAATCATCGGCTACGCCTACGCGCACCGCATCCGTGAGCGCGCGGCGTACGACTGGGATGCGGAGCTGTCTGTCTACCTGAAGCAGGGTACGCACGGGCGCGGCATCGGCACGGTGCTGCTCGCCTGCCTCATCGAGCTGCTCGAGATGCAGGGCCTTCGCCATCTTTACAGCTGCGTGACCATGCCGAACCCGAGAAGCGTCGGCATGCAGCACAGGCTCGGCTTTGAGGATGCGGGCGTCTGGCATAGCTCCGGCTGGAAGTTCGGCGCATGGCACGACGTCGCGTGGTTTGAAAAGCACGTGGGCGGGGGCGAGCCGAAGCCGGTCGTTCCGTTTCCCGAGCTTGACGGGGACATTATACAGAAAACACTCAATATTTACACAGAAAAGCTGAATTTGGAGGATAAATAATCATGGCACTTCGCAAAATTCTTACCAAGGGCGACGAACAGCTGGCAAAGCACTGCCGTCCGGTCGAAAAGTTCGACGACCGCCTGCATGTACTGATCGACGATATGCGCGAGACGCTGGAAAACTCGGGCGGCGTCGGCCTTGCCGCCCCGCAGGTCGGCATCCTGCGCCGCGTCGTCGTGCTCCTCGACGTCAACAAGGACCCGGAGGAGATGGTCGAGCTGGTCAACCCCGAGGTCATCGAGCAGCGCGGCGCGGAGCGCGTCGTAGAGGGCTGCCTGTCTGTTCCGGGCGTTTACGGCTATGTGACCCGTCCGACATGGGCGAAGATCCGCGCACAGGACCGCTTCGGCAACTGGTTCGAGCGCGAGGGCGAGGGCATCGTCGCACAGTGCTTCTGCCACGAGACCGAGCACCTTGACGGCCACCTGTTCATCGAAAAGGTCGAGGAATATGTCGATGTCGAGCAGATGCAGGACGGTGAGGAAGAGTAATGCGGATCGTTTTCATGGGTACGCCGGATTTCGCCGTACCGAGCCTTCAGGCGCTTCTGGACGCCGGACATGAGGTCGCGGCGGTCTACACGCAGCCGGACAAGCCGCAGGGCCGCAAGCAGATTCTGACCGCGCCGCCGGTCAAGGAGCTTGCCCTCGCGCACGGCATCCCGGTCTTTCAGCCGGATACGCTCAAAAAAGAGGAGGAGCAGGCGCGTCTGCGCGAGCTTGCTCCCGAGGTCATCATCGTCGTCGCCTACGGCAAGCTGCTGCCGAAGGCTGTGCTCGACATTCCGCCGCGCGGCTGCATCAACGTCCACGGCTCGCTCCTGCCGCGCTGGCGCGGCGCGGCGCCGATTCAGTGGGCGGTCATCGCAGGCGACGAGAAGGCCGGCGTTACCACCATGCTGATGGCGGAGGGGCTGGACACCGGCGATATGCTGCTGACGAGCGAGACGCCGGTCGGCGCACGCGAGACTGCCGGCGAGCTGTTCGACCGCCTTGCGCAGTCGGGCGCGGAACTTTTGACCGAAACGCTCGTCAGACTGGATGAGATCACACCGCGTCCGCAGAACGACGCGGAGAGCTGCTACGCGCATATGCTCGACAAGAAGATGGCGGTCATTGACTGGTCGAAGTCCGCGCGCGAGCTCGACTGTCTGGTGCGCGGCCTCAATCCGTGGCCGATCGCACTGACCAGCCTTGCAGGCGAACGCCTCAAGGTCTACGCCGCTGAGCCGGCGGACGGCTGCGGCGAGCCGGGCACGGTGCTCGAGGCCGACCCGAAAAAGGGTCTGACGGTCGCCTGCGGCGAGGGCGCGCTGACGCTGACCGAAATTCAGCTCGTCGGCGGCAGACGCATGAAGGCGACCGATTTCCTGCGCGGCCATGCCGTCGAAAAGGGCAGCAGACTGGGCGAGTAATCCCAGCAATCAAGGGAGGTTTTTCCATGCCGTATATGGGTTATTACGGAATTGATATGTACTATATCGTGCTGGTGCTGCCGTGCGTGCTGTTCGCGTTCTGGGCGCAGTCGCAGGTCAACGGCACGTTCAACCGCTACTCGCGCGTCATGAGCCGCCGGGGGCTGACCGGCGCGCAGGCGGCTCAGGCCGTGCTGCGTGCGAACGGCGTGACGGGCGTCAGCATCGAATATGTCGCCGGAAAGCTGACCGACCATTTTGATCCGCGGACGAACACCATCCGCCTGTCCGCGTCGGTCTATCAGTCCACCTCGGTCGCGTCTATCGGCGTGGCCGCGCATGAGGCGGGCCATGCGGTGCAGTATGCGGTCGGCTATTCGCCCATCCGCCTGCGCAACGCCATCGTTCCGTTGACGCAGGTCGGCGCGACTGCCGCCATGCCGCTCATTCTGATGGGTCTCGTGCTGAACTTCGGCGTGCTCATCAAGGTCGGCATCATCGCGTTCGCGCTTTCGACCGTGTTCCAGCTCGTGACGCTGCCGGTCGAGATCAACGCCTCGCGCCGCGCACTCGCGGCGATCGGACAGACGCATATGCTCGATGAGGACGAGTACGGCATGGCGAAAAAAACGCTGACGGCGGCTGCGATGACCTATGTGGCGGCGCTTGCGGTATCGCTCGCGCAGCTGCTCCGACTGCTGCTCATTTTCGGAGGAAGAAACCGCGATGATCGATAAAAGACCCAAAACGCCGCGCGAGGTCGCCGCTTTTTCGCTGTTTTCCATGGCGGAGGAGGGCGCGTGGTCGGACGGCGCGCTGCATCATTATCTCTCCCGCGCCGGTCTGGACGGCCGGGACGCTGCGCTCGCCGCGCGTCTGACCTACGGCACGGTGCAGAACGAGCTGCTGCTCGACTGGTATCTGCGCAGCTTTTCCTCTCTGCGGCTTAAAAAGATCGCACCGCGCGTGCTCGCGTGTCTGCGCATGGGACTGTATCAGCTCATTCTGATGGACAAGATCCCGGCGCACGCGGCGGTTGCGGAGACAGTCTCGCTCGTACGGCACTACTGCCATGCGAACGACCGCACCGTATCCTTCGCCAACGCCGTCATGCGAAAAGCGGCGGAGGCGGTCGAAAAGAACGCACTGCCGCGGCTCGACTGCCCGGACAAGGAAAGCTACTACGCGCTCCGGTACAGCCATCCTGAATGGCTCGTGCGCCTGCTCTCCGAGCAGTTCGGTCAGAAGCTGACCGAGCGCATCTGTCAGGCGGACAACGCTGACACGCCGGTCTCGGTGCGCGTCAACAGGATGAAGACCACGCCGGACGAGGCGAAGGCCGAGCTCGAGCGCGCCGGGATGACGGTCACGCCGCACCGCGCGTTCGCAGACATCCTGCTGTGCACGGGCGGCGACGCGGCCGCGACCGAGGCGTTCCGCGAGGGACGCATCACCGTGCAGGACGCGGCGAGTGCGCTCGCGGCGTTCGTCGCCGACCCGAAGCCGGGCACGGCCGTCCTCGACTGCTGCGCCGCCCCCGGCGGCAAGAGCTTCGCCATGGCGGAGAAAATGCAGGCGAAGGGCAGCCTGACCTCGTGCGACATCTACGAGCACAAGCTGAAGCGCATTCAAGAGGGCGCCGCGCGTCTCGGTCTGCCGAACATCCGCACCGAGCTTCAGGACGCCTCCGCGTTCCGCGCGGAGTGGGCGGAGAGCGCGGATACCGTGCTGTGCGACGTGCCGTGCTCGGGCCTCGGCATCATCCGCAAAAAGCCGGAAACGCGCTACAAGGACCCGGACGAGATCGCAAAGCTGCCTGCCTTGCAGCTCGCCATTCTGGAAAACTGCGCGAGGTACGTCAAAAAGGGCGGCACGCTCGTCTACTCGACCTGCACCATCCTGCGGCGCGAGAATGAGGACGTTGTGCGCGCCTTTCTTGCGGCGCATCCGGAGTTCGCGCCCGCGCCGTGGTCGCATCCGGTCTGCGGCGGGCGGGAGGACGGCATGGTGACGCTCCTGCCGCCTGAGCACGACACGGACGGGTTCTTTATTGCGAAATTAAAACGGATTGGAAATTGAAAGAGCCATGACAGAAATCAAATGTTTAACGATAGATGAATTAAAATCGGCTTTGAAGGACATGGGGGAAAAGCCGTTCCGCGCAGGACAGATCTTCAAGTGGCTGCACGAGGGAGTTCAGTCCTTCGACGAGATGAGCAATCTCTCCAAGGAGCTGCGCGCGCGGCTCGCGGAGAACTTCATCCTGACCGTTCCCGAGGTCGCGCGCAAGCAGGTCAGCAGGGTCGACGGCACGGTAAAGTATCTGTGGCGCATGCGCGACGGCGACTGCGTGGAGTCCGTCCTCATGCACTACGAGCACGGCGTTTCGGTCTGCGTCTCGACGCAGGTCGGCTGCCGCATGGGCTGCAAATTCTGCGCGTCCGGCCTGAACGGCAAAAAGCGCAATCTTTCCGCCGGTGAGATCCTGGACGAGATCCTGTTCATGCAGAAGGACAGCGGCGAAAAAGTCTCGAATATCGTGCTGATGGGCACGGGCGAGCCGCTCGACAACTACGACAACGTGCTGAAATTCCTGCACCTTGTCAGCTGCCCGGAGGGAATTAACATCGGACAGCGGCATATATCCTTGTCAACGAGCGGAATTGCTGATAAAATAGAGACACTGGCAAAGGAAAAGCTCCAGATCACGCTTTCGGTATCGCTGCACGCGCCGGACGACGAGACCCGTTCGTCCATCATGCCGGTCAACGACGCCTATCCCGTGGAACGGCTGATGCAGGCGTGCCGGTATTACTTCGATACCACAGGCCGCCGGATTTCCTACGAGTACATGATGGCACGGGACAAGACCGACCGGCCGTGGCAGGCGGAAAAGCTCGCGAAGCTGCTTCGCGGCCGGCCGGGCCATGTCAACCTCATCCCGCTCAACGAGGTGGAGGAAAGTCCGCTCTCGCCCTCGAAGCCGGAGACCGTGCGCCGCTTTCAGCAGGCGCTCGAAAAGCGCGGCGTGACCGCGACCGTGCGCAGAAAGCTCGGCCCGGACATCGACGCAGCCTGCGGTCAGCTTCGCCGGCGCGAGATGAAGGAGCAAGGATAACCTGTGTCTGAGGAGGCAGAAGGCAATGGAATACTTCGGAATTACCGATAAGGGGCGCGTGCGTCCGACCAATCAGGATATTTACCGAATCGAAGCGTGCCCGGACAGGGACAGCGCGCTCGTCCTCGTGTGCGACGGCATGGGCGGCGCGAACGCAGGCAACGTCGCGAGCCGCTTTGCGGCGGAGTGTTTTGTCGAGGAGGCAAAGCCGGCGCTCGAGACCGGTGCGGACGAGATGACGCGCCACGAGACGCTGCGGCGCGCGCTCGACCGGGCGAACGACACCGTGTTCGGTCTCGCCGGCCGCCAGCCCGAGTTCCGCGGCATGGGCACGACGCTCGTCAGCGCCTTCGTGCAGGGCAGGGACGCGAGCATCATGAACGTCGGCGACAGCCGCGCGTACATCATGAGCGGCGGAACGCTGCGCCAGATCAGCGAGGATCATTCCTATGTTGAGGAAATGCGCCGCCTCGGCCGCATCAGCGAAGCCGATGCGCGCTCCCATCCGCAGAAAAATCTGATCACCCGGGCGGTCGGTGTGGATGCGACGGTGGAGGGCGACCTGTTCGAGCAGACGCTTGCGGACGGCGACATCCTTCTGCTCTGCTCGGACGGCCTGACCGGCATGGTCGAGGACGGGAAGATCGCCGAGGTGCTTGCGGGCGCAGGCACGCTCGAAGATAAGGGCCGGGAGCTGCTGACCCTCGCGCTCGAGGGCGGCGGCCGCGATAATATTACGGTCGCGCTGTTTACCTGCGGCGCGAAACAGGAGGCGTGACCCTCATGGAAAACGACAAGTATATCGGCAGACTGCTCGGCGGCCGCTATGAGCTGATCGATGTGGTCGGCGTCGGCGGCATGGCGGTAGTCTACCGCGCGCGCGATACCATACTCGGACGATATGTGGCGATCAAGATCCTCAAGGAGGAGTTCGCCAAGGACCCCGACATCCGCAAGCGCTTCGCCATCGAGTCCCGTGCTGTCGCCAAGCTCAGCCATCACAATATCGTTTCGGTCTATGACGTCGGAAACGAGGACGGCACGGATTATATCGTGATGGAGCTCATCGAGGGTGTGACCCTCAAGGAATATTTGCAGCAGAAGGGCCGCCTGTCGTGGCAGGAGAGCATTTTCTTCGCAGAACAGATTTCGAGCGCCCTCGTTCATGCGCATTCGCGCGGCATCATCCATCAGGACATCAAGCCGCAGAACGTCATCATCCTGCGCGACGGCACCGCAAAGCTGACCGATTTCGGCATCGCGTCCTTCGCGACGACGCAGGAGACGCGCGTGGTGCAGGAGGCCATCGGCTCGGTGCACTATATCTCGCCCGAGCAGGCCAAGGGCAGCAAGATCGACTACCGGACGGATATTTATTCGCTCGGCGTGGTCATGTACGAGATGCTGACCGGCAGGCTCCCGTTCGAGGGCGAGACCGCGCTCCAGATCGTCATGCAGCATATCAACGCCGTGCCGCCGATGCCGAGCGAGCTGGTCCCGGACATCCCGAAGGGACTGGACGCCATCGTCATGCACGCGATGTGCGCGAACATCAGCAGACGCTATGCTTCGGCGGACGAGCTGTGCGCCGACCTTGCGCGCGTGCGCGAGGACCCGGACACGCAGTTCTATTATACCGCCTCGGACGACAGCTCGGGCGAGACGCAGGTCATCGGACGGGAGGTGCAGCGCGCGGCCCGTCATGCGGCAGCAGAGGATACGGCCGCCATCCCGGCGGCACCGCGCCGCCGCAGTGAACCGCACAGCGCACGCCGGGAGGCTCCGGCGCGCCGCCGCACCTCTGTGCGCGAGCGGGAGTCGTCGGATTTCTTCGAAAAGCTGAGCGAGCGCCCGGCGATGGCGGCCGGCATGGCCGTCGCGGTCGTCGCGGCCATCTCGCTGCTCGTCGTTGCGGTGCTCATGTTCACCGGCAGCGGCAAATCCGCGAAGATCGACGTTCCTGACCTCATCGGCCGCACGATCGACGACGTTTACGCCGATTCCGAGGTCATGAACAACTTCGAGATCAAGGAAGCGCCCTCGCGGCAGGAGTCCGACCGTCCGGCCGGAGAGATCCTTGACCAGGACCCCGGCGAGAGCCAGCAGGCCATCAAGGGCTCGGTCATCACCGTCACGGTCTCGGCCGGCGGCGACAACGTCAAGGATACCTACAAGGTGGTCGACTTTACCGGAAAGTCGCTCGATTATGTCGCGGCATCGCTTGAAGCGCACGGCATCGAGCTCAAGGAAGAAAAGGAATACAGCGACGACGTCGAGGAGGGCAAGGTCATCCGTACCGACCCCGAGGCCGGCACGGAGCTGGCGCGCGGCGAGACGCTGACGGTCTATATCAGCCTCGGCAAGGAGCAGAAATCCGCCGACGTGCCGAGCCTGACCGGCATGACGCAGGAGGCGGCGCAGCGTGCGCTGTCCGAGCGCGGCCTGAGTCTCGGTTCGGTCGATCAGGTGGAGAGCGACAAGCCGGAGGGCACGGTCGTATGGCAGTCGATCGACGCGAACAGCTCGGTAAATCAGGGTACGACGGTCAATATCCAGATCTCCAAGGGCAAAAAGGCCGACGAGCAGAAGCCGGACAGCAGCACGACCGGCGGCAACACCGGTTCGAGCGAGGACGACACGCCGGGCAAACTTCCGCCCACACCGGCGGAAGGAAGCGCGACCATTCCGGTGGCGCTGCCCGACAGCGCGGATACCGCCCATGTCGTGATCTATGTAGACGGCGTCATTCAGTATGACGACACTCCGTCCACCAGTCAGGGCAGCATCGCCGTCACCGTGCAGTCTACGGCCGGCGACCATGAGGTCACGGTGAGCGTAGACGGCTCGTCCACGACGCAGACGTACAGTTTCAATTAAACGACACAAAGGGACGCACCGCACACTGCGCGGCTGCGTCCCTTGCAGAATGAGGAAAGGAAGCGTATTTTTGACCGAAGGCATTATTCTCAAGGGCATCGGCGGATTTTATTATGTGGATACGCCGGAAGGGCTGATCGAGTGCAAGGCGCGCGGAAAATTCCGCAAGACCGTTGGAAAACCCATCGTGGGCGACCGCGTTCAGCTTGAGGTGCAGCCGGACGGGACGGGCTATCTCATGAGCATCGCGCCGCGCAGAAACAGCCTCATCCGTCCGGCGGTCGCGAACCTCGACCTTGTTGTAGCGGTCGCGAGCGCCGCGCCTCCCGTGACCGACCCGTTTCTCATCGACAAGGTGACGGCCATCGCGGTACACAAGGAGATCACGCCGCTCGTCGTGATCAACAAGACCGACGCGGACGCGGGCGACGAGCTGTATGAGACCTACCGGAAGAGCGGCATCGAGGTGCTGCGCGTGAGCGCGCGGACGGGCGAGGGCATCGACGCGCTGCGCGAGCGCATCTGCGGAAAGGTCTCCGCCTTCGCAGGCAACTCGGGCGTCGGCAAGTCGAGCGTGCTCAACCGTCTCGACAGCTCGTTCGGCGCGGAGGTCGGCGCGATCTCCGACCGCATCGGCCGCGGCCGCCACACCACGCGCCATGTCGAGCTGCACCCCATCGAGGGCGGCGGCTATATCGCGGACACGCCGGGCTTTTCCTCGTTCGAGACCGAGCAGATGGATCTCGTGCTGGCGCGCGATCTGGAATACGCCTTTCCGGAGTTCGCGCCCTATCTCGGCCAGTGTAGATTCACCGGCTGCGCCCATGTCAAGGAAAAGGGCTGCGCTATCCTTGCGGCGGTCGAAAACGGCGAGATCGCAAAAACGCGCCACGAAAGCTATGTCAAACTCTATGAAAGCGTAAAGGATCTGAAGGAATGGGAGCTTACGAAGGGCGGCACGCGCTGATCTTTGCAGCCGCGCCCGAAACAGACTACAGTTACATCCGCGCGTTCCTCGGGGAGCATCCGGACGCGCTCATTGCCTGCGCTGACGGCGGTCTGCGCCATGCGCGCGCGCTCGGCCTGCACCCGGACTTCATGATCTCGGACTGCGACTCCATGCCCGAGACCGAGGGAGACGAGGTCATCCGGCTGAAGCCGGAGAAGGACGACACCGACACGCAGTCCTGTCTGCGCGAGGTGTTCCGCCGCGGCTGCCGCGAGGCAACGCTCGTCTGCGCGACCGGCGGACGCATCGACCATATGCTCGCAAATCTCTCGCTGCTCGAGGAGGCGCGAGGGATGGGAGGGCGACTGACCATCCTCGACAGCTGCAACCGCATCGTTTTGCATGAGGGAGGACGGGAAAAATTCATAATGCCGTCAGCTTACAGGTATTTCTCCATTGTGCCTCTGGACGCGGTGCTGACGGGCGTTACGATTGAAAATGCAAAGTATCCGCTCGAAAACGGACGGGTCACGCGCGCCGGCATGGTTTCGATCTCAAACGAAGCGGCACCCGGCAGCAGCTTTGCCGTGACGATCGAAAAAGGTGCGGCGCTCATCATCTTTGCGCATGACCCTGCGCGCCGCCCCTGAATTTAGACTGTTTCCACAAACAAAACCGCCCTCGGGGCGGTTTTTTCTATCTGAATATTTTTGCAGTTTTTGCAGCGCAGACTTGCAAAATCACAATGGGAAGCATATAATAAAAAATACAAAAGACAATTTTTCTTGAGAGACATAAGGGAGTGCTGAGCAGTGGCATTGAAACCGATTTCCAGAATTGCAGCGGGTGTACAGGCGTCTACGACGCTCGCCATCGACTCGCTGTTCAAGCAGATGAAGGCAGAAGGCAAGGATGTTGTCGGCTTTGGTGCCGGCGAGCCGGATTTCCCGACCCCGGAGCACATCAAGCAGGCCGGTATCGAGGCTATTGAGAACAACCAGACCAAGTACACCCCGGCCGCAGGCCTGATGGATCTGCGCAAGGCGGCGTGCTACCGTCTGAAGGAGGACTGCGGTCTGGACTATGAGCCGACGCAGATCGTCGTTGCCTCCGGCGCAAAGCACTCGGTCTATATCGCGCTGATGGCGCTGTGCAACCCGGGCGATGAGGTCGTTATCGCGGCGCCGTACTGGGTCAGCTATTCCGAGATGGTCAAGCAGGCGGGCGCGGTCCCGGTCATTGTCGCGGCGACCGAGGAGGCGGACTTCAAGATCACCGCAGAGCAGCTTGACGCCGCCATCACGGACAACACCAAGGTATTCATGCTCAATTCTCCCTCCAACCCGACCGGCATGGTCTACACCCGCGCGGAGCTGGAGGCGATCGCAGAGGTCTGCTGCCGCCGCAACGTTTACGTTATCGCGGACGAGATCTACTGCAACCTCGTATATGACAACAACGAGTTCGTTTCCTTTGCTTCGCTGAGTGAGGACGCGAAAAACCGCACCATTCTGGTCAACGGCGTATCCAAGAGCTATGCAATGACCGGCTGGCGTATCGGCTATTCGGCCTCCAACCCCGCGCTGGCCAAGGTCATGGCGAACTACCTCAGCCACTCCACCTCTGCGCCGAGCACCATCTCTCAGCACGCGGCCATCACTGCGCTGACCGGCCCGCAGGAGGATATGCAGGTCATGAAGGAAGCGTTCGAGAAGCGCCGCGACCATCTTGTCGAGCGCATGAACAGGATCGAAGGCGTTTCCTGCATCAAGCCGGAGGGCGCGTTCTATGTCATGATGAACATGACCGGCTTTATCGGCAAGACCATGTACGGCAAGGTCATCGAGTCCGCCGAGGACTTCTCGCAGCTGTTCCTGGAAAAGGGCCTGGTTGCGACCGTACCGTGCACCGCGTTTGCGGCTCCGGGCTTTGTCCGCTGGAGCTACGCGACCTCGCTGACCGAGATCGACAAGGGCCTCGACCGTCTGGAAGTATTCATCAAGAACGCATAAAAATTTAAGACGTTGTTGCGGCACTCCGGAAGGAGTGCCGCTTTCGTCTCTTTATAAGAGCACAGCAGCCGCGCGTCAGCGCGCATAAAATAGAAATCGCTATGCGATTTCATAAGCCCGCAGGCCTCTATCCTTAAAATATTCAATGAGAGCAACCGGGGGCGTGTACCTCGGTTTTGATACTTCTGGAGGGAGAAAGTTTCCGCATGGGAACTTTCGGACGACTCGTGTTCTGCGAAGTCAGAACGCATATTGTCGGAAATACGAAGTTTTTCGACAGTATAGGCGTTTCTTTGTTTATTGCTACAAGATAGCGCAAAGAAGGGCGGTTAATCTTGAAAATCGACCGATAAAGTGGTAAACTGAAAGCAGACTGCCACAAGGCTGTTGTTTTGCTCGAATAATCAGTAAACTACACCGGAAAGGACGAAAAAAGACATGAACAACGTGTACGAAAGCCCGCTTTCTTCGCGCTATGCCTCGAAGGAGATGCTGTATAACTTCTCCTCGGACATGAAATTCTCGACCTGGCGCCGCCTGTGGGTATCGCTGGCAAAGGCTGAGATGGCGCTCGGCCTGCCCATCACCCAGGAACAGGTGGACGAGATGGAGGCGCACATCACCGATATCGACTATGATGTGGCCCGTCAGCGCGAGAAGGAGGTGCGCCATGACGTTATGGCACACGTTTACACCTTCGGCAAGGTCGCGCCCAAGGCCGCAGGCATCATCCACCTCGGTGCGACGAGCGCGTATGTCGGCGACAACACCGACATCATTCAGATCCGCGAGGGTCTGCTGCTCGTGCGCAAAAAGCTCGCGACCGTTCTGGACAAGCTCGCGCAGTTCGCCGACGCTCACAAGGCGCAGCCGACCCTCGGCTTCACCCACTTCCAGCCGGCGCAGCTGACCACCGTCGGCAAGCGCGCGACGCTCTGGATGAACGAGCTGCTGATGGACCTCGGCGAGGTCGAATACCGCATCGAGAACCTGCGCATGCTCGGCAGCAAGGGCACGACCGGCACGCAGGCCTCCTTCATGGAGCTGTTCGACGGCGACGAGAGCAAGGTCAAGGAGCTCGAAAAGCGCATTGCGGACGATTTCGGCTTCGCAGGCGTCGTTCCGGTTTCCGGCCAGACCTACTCGCGCAAGATCGACGCGCAGACCCTCGCGACCCTCGCCGGCATCGCGGAGTCCGCGTCCAAGTTCGCGACCGACCTGCGCCTGCTCCAGCACCTCAAGGAGGTCGAGGAGCCGTTCGAGAAGAACCAGATCGGTTCCTCTGCCATGCCGTACAAGCGCAATCCGATGCGCTCCGAGCGTATCTGCGCACTCGCGCGCTACGTTATCACCGACAGCCTCAACCCGGCGTTCACCTCCGCGACCCAGTGGTTCGAGCGCACGCTCGACGACTCCGCGAACAAGCGCATCTCGGTTCCCGAAGCGTTCCTCGCGGTCGACGCTATCCTCGGCATCATGATCAACGTCGTTTCCGGCCTTGTCGTTTACCCCAAGGTCATCGAGGCGCACGTGATGAACGAGCTGCCCTTCATGGCTACCGAGAACATCATGATGGACGCGGTAAAGCGCGGCGGCAACCGTCAGGAGCTGCATGAGCGCATCCGCGAGCACTCCATGGCGGCCGGCAAGCGCATCAAGGAGGAGGGCCTTGAGAACGATATGGTCGACCGTATTGCAGGCGACCCGATGTTCGGCATGACGCGCGAGCAGATCCTCGAGCACCTCGACCCGTCCGCCTACATCGGCCGCTGCCCGTCGCAGGTCGATGAGTTCCTTTCCGAGTGCGTTCGCCCGGCGATTGCGCCCTATCTGACCGGCGAGGAGATCAAGGTAGAGATCAATCTGTAAAACTCGCAGCATCCGGGGCGGAAAACCGTCTCGGATGCACGACTGTGTGATTGACTTTTCTGCGCTTTTGCGCTATACTTATTCAGTTACGAATAAACCATTAAGGAGGCACTTTCATTGAAAAAGAGTGTAGTTTCCTTTATCGCTGTACTGCTGCTGATCTGTTTTCTCGGCGTTACGGCGGTAACGGGAGTGTACATTCCGGGCGGCTGGACCATGCCCTTCCGGAATGCAGAGACCACCCAGTCCGATTCTGCGGACACGCAGACGGACGCAGCGTCGGACACGCAGTCTGACGCGGCAGCATCCGACAGCACGGATACTTCTGCCGACACCACCACCGGTTCGGCTGATACGGCGCAGTCCGCCGACACCACCGCTGCATCGTCCCTCAAGGCGATCATCCCGAGCGTCCTCGACACCGATAACGGCATCCGTCTGGGTCTTGACCTGGTAGGCGGCTCCCGTATCGTTTACGAGGCAGAGATCCCGGACGGCTATAATCAGGCCAACCTCGCGGACGACATGAACTCGGTTCAGAAGGTCATCCGTCAGCGCCTGACCGACAAGGGCTTCACCGAGGCGACCGTCACCCTGACCGGCGACAACCGTGTAACGGTCGAGATCCCGCAGATCACCAACCCGGAGGAGGCTGTCCAGACCCTCGGTACTACCGCACAGCTGACCTTTATCGACGCTGACGGCAAGGAATGGCTGACCGGCTCGGACATCAAGAAGGCAACCTACGGCTACGGCCGCCCGACCGGCAACGAGGTCACCGACGTTCACTACGTTCAGGTGCAGTTTACCTCCGAGGGCCAGAAGAAGTTCGCTGAGGCGACCGGCAATATCGCGGCCCGCACCGACGGCACCAACATCATGGCCATCGTCATGGACAACCAGGTCATCTCTTCTCCATCCGTTTCCTCTCAGATCGACAGCGACAGCTGCGTCATCTCCGGCTCGTTCACCCGCGACAGCGCATCCGAGCTGGCTGACCTGATCAACGCAGGCCAGATCCCGTTCTCCCTCAAGCAGGTAGAGCTCCGCTCGGTCGGCCCGCAGCTCGGCGCTGACGCAATGCGCACCAGCCTGATCGCAGGCGCGATCGGCATCGTGCTCGTCATGCTGTTCATGCTGATCGTTTACCGCATCCCGGGTCTCGTCGCTTCCATCGCTCTGTGCTTCTACATGGTGCTCGAGGCGCTGATCTTCAGCCTGGTACGTGTCAACCTGTCCCTGCCGGGCATCGCGGGCATCATCCTGTCCATCGGCATGGCGGTAGACGCGAACGTCATCATCTTCGAGCGCGTCAAGGAAGAGCTCAAGAACGGCAAGACCGTCAAGAGCGCGATCGACTCCGGCTTCAAGCGTGCGTTCACTGCGATCCTTGACTCCAACATCACCACCCTGATCGCGTGTGCGGTGCTGTTCTTCCTCGGCACCGGTACGATCGTCGGCTTCGCCACCACGCTCGGCATCGGCGTTATCGTTTCCATGTTTACCGCGCTGACCGTTACCCACTTCCTGCTCAACCGCATGGTCGATTTCCGCATCCGCAACCCGAAGGCTTACGGCCTGCGCGACCGCGAGGCAGGCAAGCAGCGCTTTGCGATCCTCAAGAACTTCAAGATCTTCGGCGGCATCTCCGCACTGCTCGTCGTTACCGGTCTTGTCGCTCTCATCCTGCTGCCGTTCGGCAAGAACCTGTTCAACCTGAGCATTGATTTCGCAGGCGGCACCGAGATGGAGTTCAATATGCACACCGAGGTAACGCAGGACGTTCAGACCGAGGTTTCCGGCCTGTTCAAGGACGCGACCGGCGTAGACGCTTCCTCGGTCACCTCCTCCGGCGACGGCAACGAGGATGTGCTCATCCGCTCGACCTCCATCACCTCCGAGCAGCGCGCCGCAGTCATCGACAAGATGCTCGAGAAGTACAGCCTGGCTGATACCGACATCCTGAACAACAACGACGTATCCGCATCGATCGGCTCCGACCTTCAGCGCTCCGCCGTTATCTGCTCGGTGCTCGCTATCGTTCTCATGATGCTGTACATCACCTTCCGCTTCGAAATGACGAGCGGCATGGCGGCTGTATGCTGCCTGATGCATGACCTGCTGATCATGCTGAGCGTTTATGTATGGCTCCAGATTCCGCTCGACAGCAACTTCATCGCAGCGGCGCTGACCATCCTCGGCTACTCGATCAACGCATCCATCATCGTATTTGACCGCGTTCGTGAGAACCTGCGCACCGCGCGCCGCGAGGACTTCGCGTCCGTCGCAGAGCGCAGCGTATGGCAGACCATGGGCCGTACCATCAACACCACGCTGACCACGCTGTTCACCATCGGCATGGTATTCATCCTCGGCGTACCGTCCCTCAAGCAGTTCACCCTGCCGCTGATCGTCGGTATCCTCGCAGGCGGCTGGTCCTCGGTACTGCTCTCGTGCAGCCTGTGGAACGTATTCCGCAAGAAGTTCCGCAAGAAGCGCATCTGATCATGCAAAAAGGACACCTTCGGGTGTCCTTTTTGCATGCTTGTATACTAAGGCAACACCGCACAATTAAAGCGGCGGTGCTTTGCGGAAATTTTGTGCCCTGACTTTGTTGCAGTTTCACGGTAATACATCAAGTATTACCGCAAAACTGTGCCTCGTCAGTACGCAAAATTCACTCGCAAATCATTCTTGTTCAATTATGCGGTATTGCCCTAAATTGAAGTGCAGTTGTTGACATGGAGATACAACGGGTGGTATAATATCCGCAGAGTATTACAGGTTATTGTATCATGAAGGGGTGGAGCCGAATGAAATGTCCGTTTTGCGGCCATGATGACAGCAAGGTTGTTGATTCTCGACCGACCGATGAGGGAACGAGCATCCGGCGCCGGCGCGAATGCCTCAAGTGTTTCAAGCGGTTTACCACATACGAAACCGTAGAACGCATGCCGCTCATGCTCGTCAAGCGCGACGGCACGCGGCAGCCCTATGACCGGCAGAAGCTGCTCGGCGGTCTGGTCAAGGCGTGCGAGAAGCGTCCGGTTTCGCTCATGCAGCTCGAGCAGATCGTGGATAATGTCGAGCAGCGCGTATTCAGTGCGCTCGAGAGCGAGGTCTCGAGCAAGACCATCGGCGAGCTGGTCATGGAGCAGCTGCGCTCGGTCGACGAGGTGGCCTATGTGCGCTTTGCGTCGGTCTACCGCCAGTTCAAGGATATCAATACTTTTATGGACGAGCTGAACACCCTGCTCAAGGACAAGTAAACAGTGAAAATCAGGGGAGCCTTTGCGCCGACGGCCGCGCGGAAGGCTCCTTTTCTTTGCATTTGGCCGAGCAGTGTGGTATACTGATATCATCTGAACGTATACAGCTGGGAGGATACAGACTTGCGAGTAATGCATGTGATGGGCGGCGGCGACGTTGGCGGCGCCAAGACCCAGATTATGAATACCGTAACCGGACTGAGCCGGACGAACGACGTCATGCTGATCTCGTTCCGGGCCGGTCCGTTCGCGGACGAGGCGAGAGAACGGGGCATTGATGTGCGCGTCATCGAGCGGCACAATCCGTTCCGCGCGGCACGGACCATGCGCGATCTGGTGGACGAGTTCAAGCCGGACATCATCCACTGCCACGGCGGGCGCGCGAACCTGATGGGCGCGATGGTGCGGCGCAGCCGCCGCATCCCCATCATAACGACCGTGCATTCGGACTACCGTCTGGACTACCTCGGCAGTCCGCTCAAGCAGCACACCCTCGGCACGGCAAACGCCATCGCGCTGCGCTTTCTCGACTTCTATCAGCCGGTCGCGGACCGCATGGCGCGCACGCTCATCGAGCGCGGCTTTGACCCGGAGCGCATCGTAAAGATTTACAACGGCATGGAATTCAACCGCCCGGAGGGCGAGTTCGACCGTGCAGCCTACCTCCGCGAGACCTACGGCGCGGAGATCGAGGAGGGGGATGTGCTCTGCGGCATCGCGGCGCGTCTGACCGCCGTCAAGGACATCGCGACGACCGTGCGCGGCTTCGCGGAGGCGCTCAAGACAGCGCCGCAGCTGCGCCTGTTCATCGCAGGCGACGGCGAGGATGCGGATATGCTGAAAAAGCTGTGCGACCAGCTCGGCGTGCGCGAGCGCGTGACGTTCTGCGGCTGGGTTTCGCCCGTCATGCCGTTTTTCCGTGCGATGGACATCAATCTGCTGTCCTCGGTGTCCGAGACCTTCCCGTACTCCATTCTCGAGGGCGTGTGCGCCGGCTGCGCGACCATCTGCTCGGACGTCGGCGGCATGCCGGAGCTCATCGACACGGGCGAGAACGGCTATATCTTCCCGGTCGGAGACGACAAAAAGCTCGCGGAATACATGGCGCGGCTCGCGAACGACGCGGCGCTCCGCCATACCTTCGCGGAGGCGCTCTACGCAAAGGCGTCCCGGGATTTCTCCAAGGACAAGATGTGCGAGCGGCAGGAGGCGAATTACCGCCATGTCATCGCGCGCTTTCACCGGCCGAAGGACGAACGCGAGAGCATCGTCATCTGCGGCGCATACGGACGCGGCAACGCGGGCGACGACGCCATTCTTGAGGCGATCGTGCAGGAGATGCGTGAGCTCGATCCGCTGCGCACCATCACGGTCATGTCGCGCCGCCCGCGCGAGACCCGTGTGGTCTACCGCACGAACGCGGTCTACACCTTTAACGTGTTTTCCGTGCTGCGGAAGTTCCGCCGCGCCGCGCTCTACATCAACGGCGGCGGCTCGCTCATGCAGGACGTCACCTCGACGCGCTCGCTGTGGTATTACTGCTACACGCTCCGCGCGGCGAAAAAGCGCGGCTGCAAGGTCATGATGTACGGCTGCGGCATCGGCCCGATCAACCGCGCGGCCAACCGCAGGATGGCCGCAAAGACCATCGACGCCTCGGTCGACCGCATCACGCTGCGCGACGACAATTCCCGTGCGCTGCTGAGCGAAATGGGCGTTGTGCATCCGGATATCTGCGTGTCTGCCGACCCGACCATCATCCTGACGCCCGCGCCGCACGAGATCGTCAATCTCGCGCTTGAAAAGTGCGGCATCGACCCGGACGGGAGCTATATCGGCTTCGGCCTGCGCAACTGGAAGGGACTGGATGACGCGCTGCCCGAGATCGCCGCGGCGGCGGACTATGCCTATGAAAAGCACGGCCTCACGCCGGTGTTCGTGCCCATCGAGTTCCCGAGCGACCTCATGCCGGCCGAGCGCGTGGGCGCACTGCTGCACTGCCCGTGGCACGCGGTCCGCATCCGCCAGCCGATCGAGACGACCATCGGCATTCTCGCGCGCATGAAAACCGTCGTGGGCATTCGCCTGCATTCGCTGATGTTCTCGGCAGGGCAGGGCGTGCCGGTCGTCGGCATGAGCTACGACATCAAGGTGGACGGCTTCCTCAAGTATATCGGCAGCCGGACCTGCCTTCAGCTCTCGTCCGTCCGAGCGGACGAGCTGTGCCGCCTGATCGACGAGTGCGTTTCGGGCGCGCTCGACAGCGAGGTACACCGCACGGCGGAAATGCTGCGCGACAGGGAACAGGAAAACGTAAAGGGGGCAGCCGCGCTGCTCCGTCTGTCCGGGGACTGACATCTGACCGGCAGTCCGTGTTTTCTTCGCGCTTAAACAACCAAAAGGGGTTATGATATGAAAAACCATGTCGTTTGTCTTTCGACAACCAACTATCATCCGCTGCCGACGCGCAAGCAGAACGTCATGAGCCGGCTGCGGAACAGCGAGGTGCTGTATTTCGACCCTCCGGTGTCGATCATCGCGCCGCTCAAGGATAAAAAGGCCTCCGCCTATATCAGTAAATACAGGCAGCCCGGCGAAAAGGTCGAGGGGCATGAGAACATCACGGTCTATGCCCTGCCGCCCGTGCTGCCGTTCTTCAACAAGTTCCGCTGGGTGAACCGGCTCAACCAGAAGCGTCAGGCGGCTTTCGTGCGCAGAAAGATGCGCGAGCACGGCTTCGGAGACGAGACCGTGCTGTGGTGCTATTCGCCGTCCTCCTGCGACATCGTCGAGCATGTGCCGCACAGCAGTCTGGTCTATGACTGCGTGGACCGCCATTCCGCCTACAAGGGCCACATTACGCCCGAGGTCGTGGACGGCATGGAGCGCGACCTTGCGAAGCCGGCGGATCAGGTGTTCGCGACTGCGGTCGGTCTCGCGGAGACGCTCGAAAAGATCAACCCGACCACGAAGATGATCCCGAACGGCGCGGCCTACGAGATCTTCTCGCGCGTGCAGACCGAAAAGGACGCGCTCTCCTGTCCGGAGGACATGAAGGGGCTGGGGCACCCGGTCTACGGCTTTGTCGGCATGCTGCAGGAGTGCATCGACTACGCGCTCATCGAAAAGCTCGCGAAGGAGCGCCCGGACGCGACCATCTTCCTCATCGGCCGCACGCTGCCCGGCGTCGACCTGTCGCATCTGAAGCAGTACAAAAA